>TARA_R110002073_G_scaffold10384_2_pt1 | contig 60389 bp, 63 predicted proteins | sample TARA_R110002073 | Tara Oceans TARA_R110002073 (sample SAMEA4397174) | marine metagenome | biome: Polar Biome; feature: [DCM] deep chlorophyll maximum layer (ENVO:01000326); material: water (ENVO:00002006), including particulate matter (ENVO:01000060) such as... | depth 40 m
TTTCTACATTAAATTTGATAATACTGATAACATTCTATAAAGGGATACAAGTAAAAATAATCCGGGAAATAAAAAGGTAAGAACAATACCTGCAGTGTGTTTTCCAGTTGCTGCTAAAGTAACACCAAGTTGCATAGATATAATTCCTAAAGTTAAATATAGATTTAGTGGTAAATATTGCCAAAAGTTTCTTCTCATTTGATATACTCCAGAATCATATGGACAGTTCTTTGATTTAGGACGCCTTCCCATTCCACCCATTATAAAATAACTAAAAAGGGATGCAGGTAATGCAAACATATTATAAAGTGATGTTACAAATCCAAAAAAGAATGGTAAAATAATGGCACTATACCGATTGATAGAACTAAGAGCAGTCATCCAAAACCCCAAAAACATCGTTATACCCATTGTAACCATGGTTAGCATGGGTATATACCACGTAATAATATATCGCATCCAATAGCGAGCATTTCCACCTAAACCAATTGAATGGTTTAGCCAACGCGAGCCCTCATATTTTGTATTTCTTACAGCGGCAACAAAGAAGCGTAAATAAATGTTTTCTTGTTTATCTTTATCTTTATCTTTTTCAATATCCTCTTCCATCGCCTTAAATAGTGCAACTCTTGCACTAATATTTTTATTTTTTATATTTTCTTCTTTGTCTTTAAATAAATTGCGAATCTTGTAAAACTTATCAGCTATTTCTAATAGACTTAACGTCTTAGTTCCTCCACCGCCAAACGTATCTTTCTGCGGGGTGGCGGGGGCGGCGGTGGCGGGGGGGGATGTCGTCTTTGGGGCAGCAGCCAATATTGATTCCTTCAACCGCCTCTCGCTGGGGAGCGCATTGTCAAGTGCTTTAATAAATGCATCTAATTTCTCATCAATATCATCATAAGTAACTTCATCTTCTAAAAATGGTAAAAACAACCCTAAAATCATACTCCAAAGATTTCTCATAGTAGACCAAGAACGCTGTTGTGTTTTTGCAAACCAAGCACCTACCCATCGAATATTTGATTTTTTGCCTTCCTTGGCCTCAGGACTATATCTTGTTTCCAATCTTGTTTCCCCTTTGCCTTCATTAAAAAGATATGTATAAGGCCATCCAAATTTTTTAGGAATAATATAACTAAAAGGGGGATAATCAAATATATTAAATCCCTCCGTTGAATCTTTAACATGTTTTTTGATATCTTCATCATAAAATTTCGACATATCGGTACCACTTATTTGACAAAATGCCATATTTACAAAATTCTTTCTATTAATATGTAAACTAGATGTGGATGTTAAAATTTTTAAGGCTTCTTTAATAGCAGCGTTTCCCGAACTGTCGTCATGACAAGTCTTGTCGTGACCGAGTTTTTCACTACAAATTACAGTTTTTACAGGACTCGTAGCTGCTTTTCCAATTGCAGTTCCCACATTTTTAATTGTTTTTTTCAATCGGGGTCCCGGAGCGCCACCCGCTTTTGTTTTAAATTCTGCAACTGCCTCAATCGCATCTGCTACGGGTTGTTCTATACTTCCTTGTGACGATGATGTTTTTGTTTCGTCTTCTTTTTTAGGCTTTGGATTGTGAAGGTCGTGTTCCATTTTTGTTACACTTTTATCAATCTCAATCCAAACAACACCAGTAATTATTGTATAAATTTGCTTTAATATTTCTCCAAAAGAACTAAAAAATTTAGTAAACATATCGGGGCCTTTAACTGATTCTTCGCAGTCGGTTTCTCCTCTCCCAGGACAATAAGGAGGTGCATCCTGTTTTGAAGGAAGATAGCAATATTCGTATTGGTCTTTGTTCTTGGGATTGAAACAAAATTTTTGATCAAAAATGATTTGTAATTGATAGGAGTAAAATGGAAATAAAACCCAAAATATTATTATAGTGGCAGCGGTAACAACACTGAATGATGACCATGCAGCGGCTGATGCCGCTGTTGCGGGTGATGATTTATTTGCCATTAGTATATATTCAGTAAATATATTTCTTTCTTAAATTAATATTTATATCAACAACTATATATAGTATGAAAATTTCTAAATCGATATTATTAGTACTTGTAATTATATTTTTCACTGTTACTTTAATTATACCTGTTTTAACAGGAAAGTCTTTAGGAAGCATTGTTGAACCATTTACGTCCACAGGAGGATTATATAATATAAAGGTTGGTCCAAAGAATTCAAAATACTGTTTATTCAAAGACTCCGTGGATGGGGGAAGTCTTATTAACAATAAAATGATAATTGACTATTGTGATGGTTCGGGGAAAAATGGTACAACTGTAGGTAAAAAAAACCCCACATCAAATCCAGTTAATGCTCAATGGAAAATAACAAAAAACGCATATGGGTCTCAGAATATTCGGGTCGGGACAGACCCTTCATATTGTTTAAATCCGGCGACAGGGTATGGTAATTCTATCACAGGTATTGATACAACAACTGATAAATGTATTGGTGGAACTGCATATGGTAAAGATCCGCGAAATGCAAGTTGGTCAATAGATGACACTGTCCCGGGTGATACACGTATCAAATATGGAAAGGACAACAGCTTATATTGTTTATACCCAAACACTGCACTTGGTAACAGTGTCCTAGGTGTAAATACGGCTATTGAGCTTTGCGATAAAGGGAGTGGTGTAGGCGCTAACCCACTAAACGCAAAGTGGTCTATAGTTCCAATTCCAACCAAACATCCTCCTTCCCACAGTCAGGCCATGGGTTATTCAGAGACAGAGCTCTCTAATCAAACATCCAATCCTCCACCAGCACACCTGGCGGGGGTGGCTGACCACCTACACCGTGAAGAAGGAAAGAGGAATCCTAATGGCGATGATTGTAGAAATCTAGGATTAACACACTGTATGACAAACAGTAATTGTGATAACGATTCTTATTGTGCCAAGAAATGTGTGGAAGGAACTTGTGATGGTAAATCAATGCATCATAGTGACAAACATAAACATAAACATAAACATAAACATAAACTAGGACCCGGGGGGACTCAACATTTACTAGGACCCGGGGGGACTCAACATTTACTAGGACCTGGGGGGACTCATCATCCCAAACACCACAAAGCGCACCATAGTGGGCATCAGGTTCCAGATAATATGCAAGATCATAAATATAAGAAGTTTATTTCAGATGGCTTGGATCATAATTCGTTAAACAGAGAAAAATATGAAAGGATTGGGAAAAACTTTATGAAAGATGAGGCTAGAAGCAAGGGTGTTAATATGCCGCCCATACACGATTCAGAAGCAGAGATTTTGGGAAAGATGGTATGGAGAGTATATGCTGCCGAAATGGAAGAAAAAAGGACAAGATCACAAAAGGCTAAGGATTCTGTAATGGATAAGGAGATACAATTATTAAGCAAAGTTTCACAAATTATGAAAAATGAAACTGACCATCATAAAGGTAAAAAACATCAGGGATTAGGTTGTCAGGCGTCTGACGTTCCAAATAATAGCCCTAAATATTACTATTCACAAAGAACAGACAATATGTTTGGATACTCACCGAGTAATGCAAATGATGTCAAAAGAGAAGAGGGACATGCATTTGAAGGACATCCAGTAACAGGAATGCCTCGATATTTTGACCAAACAAATGCGATTGAACATTGTTTTCGTGATCATAGATGTGGGGGTGTAAATTATGATTCTACTACGGGTGAATATTCAATAATGCCACAACACGCAAAGTTGGTAAAAAGACATCATTATACTGCATTTATCAAAAAAGATAAACAACAGTGTAAATCCCAGAATAAACAAAGGAATAAACAACACCCTGGTGCCCCCAATTCGCCATATCAACCCGTTACGGGCATAGGTACGCCACGTGATCCAAATCTACTTCCCCGGGCATATAATTCATTGATGGATTTATTTTAATAAACTCTTAGTTAAGAATGAAGATGAATACACTAGTCCTATAAGTAAGATTTTCAGGTTGCCACTGAATATATCTTGTCCGCAATTATATCGAGACCAAGAGAATATATCAGATATTTTTATTGGAGAGAAAGGGTGTAGTTAATAAAATTGATACAGAATAACATCCATATTTATTATATTATATAAACAAATGTCCGCAATCACGAAAGCACAAAATCTTTCAGGGGTCGACCTAGAGATATGCGGTCTGTCCGAACTTGATATTATATTACACCCCGTTATCAACCTTTTGAGAACAGACCAATATATCCAATCATCAACCGTTGATCCAATGATATTAACAAGGAAAATTATTCTAAATTTAAATATACCCGATATCAAAGGCTGTATATCTCAGATTGTTAAAGAACTAAACTATTCTAAAATACCTGGTTCCGAATACCATATTTTCACAAATATTTTAAACGCTTTAGCGTTGACTGCTACATTTATAATGATGAAACTTAAAAAAACAACTTCGGATGATAAATCAGTTCTTAACAACTTAAAAGAAAGGGTAATAGAAAGTTGGAAATTGGTTGAATAAAATTTTAAAAAGTGGTTTTATTACCTCACGTTATTTGTCTGTTAATTCGGTAGGAAATTTTATCTTAAATTATATTATCAAATTCCATACCCTGATTTATCATTTTGGTACTATTATTCGTATCAATATAATATATACCCTTTGTTTTCCTTTCTTTAATTATTGAGGTTATTGTATCGAGGTTTGTTTGTGAAGACATTGATTTCCAATAGTATGTAATACATTCTACAGTAGAGATTATCGTATAAGGAATGATAATATATTTATTAATGGGGTGGATAAATAATAACGACATTGTATTACCAATGACGGCAAGTCCGTTTCCTAAACAGAATACCATATTAGTATCGCGATTATATCGGTGTTTTTCAAAATTATTTTTAAGAGTATTCTCGGATTTTAGAAAATATTTTGATTCCAAGTTTTCCTTACTTTTAAAAAACATGTCCAAAAACATATATATATTTAAAACTTTTTCTTTTAATTATATATAAATGAATATTTGGGGAACATTTTATACTTTCGTATTGGTATTTGTTATATATTTCTTTTTAAAACTTGTTTATCATACGATAGATAAATGGTGGAGGGAAGGAATGGCTAACAATCATTATAATTTATCTAGCGCACAATAAACCTATTCGTCCACCAACGATTTCTATCATATTATAGCGTTCTTCAAAAATTCGTAAATCAAAGTTATATTCATTTAATTTCCAAACATCTTTACGAACACCTATAATGGCACCACTGGGATCACAAAGAATATCTACGCTATTTTGGTCAGAGTTTGTGTTTTTGGGAGGTTCTATAGTATTAAACTCAAACGTTACATATTTCCATTTGTTTGTATTTTGTGCTCCCGTGGGTTGGTAGGTGGTTCGATTTGTATTTGTGCAGAAATTATAACAATATAGTCCGTCTTTTGCAGTGCCTGACGTTCGAAACCATTTTTCTATATATCTATAAACGCCTGCGTCAAGTGTGGATTCTCTATAATCTTGTCCACATAAAATGGCTAAATCTGTCATTATATTTTTTTTATTAGAAATATTTCTTGGCCGTGTTATATAAATATTAGAACAATCTTTTAACAATCTTTCAACAGAACTAGATATATTATTAGATATATCTGTTAAAGGGAAAATCGGGGGAGGTGTATTTTCCAACTCATAATTTTGATAATTACTCCATTCATTCCGCTCATTTACATCACTTCTGCGAAATCTCCACATATAACTACTTATCATATCTCTACTGGGTATCTCAACACGACTTGAACCAGTGGTATTTAAATAATCCCACTCATACTGTGTTTTTACTAATGTGTGATGTTCTTGTGCAGCCATAACTCTTCTTTCTTCATCTCCTAAGAATATATAAGTTCCTATTAGATGAATATCCGTATTCCAGTCATTTCGGCGGTTTTTATACGATTTAGTTAAATCTTCACTAGTTAAATCTTCACTAGTTAAATCTTCACTTGGCAAAAGTGGGGGTTCCTGTAAAAACCTCCACATTTGATCTTCTATGTCTGAAGAATTGGGTGCCTTGCGCATTTTAATTGGAACACGTGGGACTTGTGATTTAGTTCCTTTTTGTTTTTCTTGTTCCTTTTTTGTTGTTGCTATTGTAAATAATTCTTTAACGGGTCTAAATTCTACTTTAATATTTACTTCTTGATACTGTAATGCAATTAATGGTAATGCTGTTTTAGTTGAATAACAAAACCAAGCCATCAATGGTATATATAGTTTTCTTCCTTGTATTGAGGGTTCAGGAGATATATGTTTATTGTTATTTGTATATGTAAAGGCATTTGGATAATTTCCTGATGAATGCATGCTTTTAGGATCGAATAATTCTGGGAGATTTCCTGTCATTCGGTTGACTAGTTCTTTTTTTTCGGTTTCATCTCTATCAATAGCGTTTTGCATCCATTCACCTGAATATTGTGCTAGTATGCTTCCACCAGAATATATTGTAATTTGTTTAATCATATTAAATCCTACATTTTTAATCCATTGATATTTATATGTTTCACAGTTACTTGTATCATATAATGGACTCCAGATATCAGGAAGATTAATAACGATATAGGTATCTTGTAACATTTCCGCATATCGTTTAACTTTAAAATTAAATTCTGTTGGAGAGTCAAATGATAGATTTCTAAGACCTTCGTAATCCAGTCTAAATCTTTGAAGTCCAAAAGGTGTATAATGTTTATAAACCGCTTTAAAAAATGTTGTTGCGGGATTACCGGTTAAAATAGTATTTGCTTGTCCATTCGCAACTAATTGAAGAAGACCACCTGGCATTTAAGATAATATAATATATTATTTTAAACTTCATTATTAGTAAATTAAAATATATAAATATATTAAGGATATATGGTAAAATCAAATGCAGCGATAAATCTTTATATATGGTTAGCAATTACCATTGCAATTTTTGGAATAGTTGCATATTATAGAACACAAATAAATAAAAAAACGGCAAATGTAAATAATATGACAAGTATTTACAATAAAAAAGCAACCCAATTATCGACAATTACAGATGACGACCCTACATTAAATGATAAAATATTTAACTACTATGTTGCAAGTAGTTATAATTCTTGTTGTGCAGGGGAATTTCAAGATAGTTATGTAACAGTTGATGCTCTTAAAGAAGTAATAAGAGCAGGAGCAAGAGTTCTTGATTTTGAAATATATTCTGTGGATGGAAAATGTGTTGTTGCGGCATCTGCATTTGATAATGAACATTTAAAGGGAACCTATAATAGTTTGCCGATTGAAACGGTAATGAAGGTAGTTAACGATAATGCATTTACTAATGCACCCAATAAGAATGATCCGTTATTTTTACATTTTAGGATTAAATCAGACAGAGAGGATGTATATGAACCGTTGACTAATTCGATTAAAACCCATTTTGGTCCAAAACTAATGGAGGCGATGTGGGGATACGAAGGTAGGTCTGGTTCTAACATCGATGAAAGTAGAAATTTGGCATTTGAACCATTAATGTATATTCGAAACAAAGTTATTATAATGGCAAGTCAAAAAAATAATAACTTCAAAAAGGAGAGTAACCCTTTTTATGAATTGGTTAATTTTGGTTCAGACTCGTTGTATTTTACTAGTTTAAGAAATCATAGTGTTCAATACACCTCTTCAGTTGATGAAATGAGAGGTTTAAATAAAGATAGACTAACATTAACAATGCCTGATTGGAGTGAAGTAAATACTAATCCACCAGCTATGTTACATCAAAGTTTGGGATGTCAAATGGTTTGTATGAATTATCAAAATATGGATAAAAATATGAGATACTATTTAGATTTTTTTAATGAAAATGGATACGCATTTGTGTTAAAACCGCCAGAATTACGTTATATTGTAATTGAATTAGAATGTCCCCCTCCGCCAGATCCAGCATTGAGTTATGCAGCAAGATCATATATTTCGGCTCAAGGTGTTCCCATTATTACATAATATTAATATATGTATATATTATATTAATGAAATGTGAAAAAGGGTTATCGTTTGAAGATTGTGAATTGGCTATATTAAGAACAGCCGTTGACAAAATAGAGAAACAAGAGGGAGAGAAATTACTAAAAAATCCTGAAATTAAAGAAATTATTAAAATTGTAGAGGAGTTTTTAGTAGATCGTAAACTTGTTTGTTATGGTGGGACCGCAATCAATGCGTTGTTACCCCCAGATGACCAATTTTATGATATGAATATTGAGTTACCCGATTATGATTTTTTCTCTCCAACTGCATTAAAAGATGCAAGGGATTTGGCAGACATTTATCACAAAAAAGGTTTCACAAATGTAGAAGCTAAATCGGGTATTCACGTCGGGACGTTCAAGGTGTTTGTTAATTTTATACCCGTTGCGGATATTACCGAGATTGTCCCGGAGTTATTTAGGGTAATAAAAAAAACCTCTGTACCAATAAGTGGCATCCACTATACATCTCCCAATTATTTAAGAATGTTAATGTATTTAGAATTATCTCGTCCAATGGGCGATTCTTCGAGATGGGAAAAGATTTTAAAACGCATATCTCTCTTAAATAAAAATTACCCATTAAAGGGTAAAAGTTGCGACTATATTGAAATTCAGCGTTTTTTTGACCCTGACCATAAACTTCCCGAAGAGTATGAAGATACTATTTTTAATATAACAAGAGAAACACTAATTAATCAAGGTGTTGTGTTTTTTGGTGCCGTAGCATTACAGATGTATTTAAGATATTTAAAACAATTTCGTCATCAAGAATATAAAAAAATACCCGATTTTGATGTATTATCTATTAAACCTAAACAAACCGCCGAGATATTAAAAGATAATCTAAAAAGAGGAGGGATAAAGGGAGTAAAAATAAAGAAACGAGGTGGTGTAGGAGAGGTTATAGCGCCACATTATGAGGTAATGGTTAATGATGAAACAATAGTAATGATATATGAACCAATCGCATGTCATAGTTACAATGAAATAAAAATAAATAGGAGAACATTAAAGATTGCAACTATTGATACAATGCTTAGTTTTTATCTTGCTTTTATGTACGTAAATAGACCATATTATGATCCAAATCGAATATTATGTATGTCTGAATTTTTGTTTAAAGTGCAACAATATAACCGCCTTTCGCAAAAGGGTATTCTAAAGAGGTTCAGTATTAAATGTTATGGACAACAAGAGACGTTGGAAATGATGCGTAAGGAAAAGTCCGAGATGTTTGAAAAGTTAAAAAATAAAAGAAAGGGGAAAGATTGGGAATACTATTTTTTAAAATATAATCCGGGAAATAAGAATCCAAGGGGTAAATCATTTACTAAAAAAAAGAAAGGTGTTAAAAAAACAATAAAAAAAAGGAGAGCACGAAAAACTAAAAAGGGTACTATACGCAGGTTGTTGGGAATATAAAAATAGTAATTAACAAAAATAATAAAGGAACAAGGAAATACACTATTAATATGGAATCCCAAAAGTCTGCTTGGGAAGAATATTCTTTTAAATACGGGCCAACGGGTAAATATTTACAACGACAGGTGTATCTTTATTTAAAAGAACAATTAAATCATTTGAATCCGGAATATTATAAAGAAACTATAGAACAAATTATAATATCTTATATACCAACTAATAAATATTACGGTACTTGGAAAGAGTTTTCAATACATAGGATTGATAACAAATTACTCAACAAAATAAAAATAATGGTAATTAAAAATATAATAAAAGAACAAAGAAATGTATATTATATGGAACATATGCGTCCTTCTTGGGATGAATATTTTAAACAAATTGTCCAAGTCACAAGAACACGGTCTCCTTGTGAAAGACTTCAGGTTGGATGTTTATTAGTTAAAGAAAATAGAATTATTAGTCAGGGATATAACGGATTTTTACCGGGTTGTCCCCACGAATCAATCATTCGGGATAATCATGAACAGGCAACACTTCATGCTGAGCAAAATGCTTTAATGGATTGTGCAAAGAGAGGTGTAAGTTGTAAGGGTTCTACGGCATATATAACTCATTATCCGTGTATAATATGCTGTAGACTTCTTTTAGCAGCAGAAATTGGAGAGATTAAATATATAAATGATTACAAAAACGATGATTTGGTAAAGGTATTTACCAAACAATGTGGTGTAAAAATAAAAAAAATATAAATATTAAATTGTACTCTATGAATTAAATTATACTTCAGTAATCTTAATGTTTTCTAAATGTGAATGAGTATCTTCCATTTTTTACCTTTTTTTCAACAGGAATCTCATGTGTAAATTCTTTTTGAAAATCACCACTCATTTGAATAATTTTACTTGGATCCGTAGGTATATCATTTATAATTTGGTTCGTTTTTTTATCTCGGATTCTAAATTTTCTAATTGCTCCTGATGAAATTGCAATAACACCTATTTCGTCTACATTTTTCTCGTCGTCGCTATGTTTTCCGATATATTCATTACCATCAATATAATAATTTACCAAAATACCATTAAACGTCGCACCGAATTTGGTATTAATATATTCCAATAAGCATTTTAAACCTTCTGTTAAGATTTGTGCAGGCATTAATTTTCCGCTATATTTGTAACCGATAGATTCGTCGGAGAAGAATCCGACACTTCTTCTCTGTTTCGCGATTTTTCCGAAAATTTTAATCTCTGGATTTATTACTAAATTATCCTTTATTTCATAAATAATGTCTGGAATTAAATCATAAATGTTTTTATCTAAGTCATATAAAGTTAATGCAGATTTCGGTGTTTTTATTATTGTTTCCATGATTTATTTATTATTATTATAAATATATAAATCTATTCAATTTTTAGGTATATACCGGCTCCGGCTAAGGCCCCGACCCTGGCCCTGACCCCCCCGGCCACGGAATGCTGCCGCCGGTGCCGGGGGTGCCGGTCGGTTCAATTTCAAATCCAATTTCTTCATCGACCAGCTCGTCCTGTACAGGTTCAATTACATCATCGTAGATGGGGGGAATCGTAACCTTTTTTTTTGCCGCCCTAAACTCATCTGCGGTGCAAGTCGCTCCACATTTAAACGCCGGAAAGGCGCTATGCCCCACACCGGAATTGAAAGATTGTGTTCTGGGTGCCTTTTTAACACACGCTCCTTCGTTTGTTGCCCAAAGTTTACCTTGATAAATTACATCACCACAAAATTTGACATTACATTTGGAACGCATGCTAACACTTTTTGCTAAAGTCCCGGTACGTCCTACGCGCGAAACACAACCGCTCATATTTAGCCCGATTTGATTTGTATTGACAGATCCAGTTCGTTGTTTTGCTCTACCATAGTATTTTACCATTTATATATATATATAAGATATAAATTATATAACTAATATTCACTTGCATATTTGGTGACTTTTACAATTAAATAGAAACAACTACCAAATAAAAGAGTTTTCACAATATATCCTCCCATTGTAATATTTCCATCACGCTTAAATAAGTTTGGGAAAAATGAAATAAATTTGTTCTTTGCAAAAGGAAGTTGAAATATAAAAAATAAAACCATTATGAGGATAGGTAATTGAAATTCGTCATATAAATAATCCATATTTTCTTCGCGTTTTTGTTCTTCTGTTTTTTTTTGTCGCATTGAGTCATATACATTTTGTTGTTCAATATAATCGCCAGTTTCTTCGGGTATAAAATTAGGCTGTACTTGTTTATCTTGCATTATATTGGACGTATTCATAGGAATATCTCTAGCATTTAATGCTGTTGCTCCTTGCTGTTGGGCTTCATGTAACCCTTGTGTAAAGGAAGTCATCTTACTTTTTTCAGTTGGAACGATATTAGGTTGATGTGTTGGTGCGGATAATGTTTGTTGTTGGGAAGGCGGAACTGCTGCATGTATGGGTTGTTCGGACACGTTCATTTGTATATTATCAGTTGTTTGCATAGGCAATGCGTCAATATTAGTAGAATCAGATGACATATATTATTTAAAAATATTTCATCTATTAAACATTTACGCAAAACTAACCTGTTTTTTACTCGGATCACAACTTGTTGCAGTTTCTTTGAAATTGTAACACTTGTCGTTGTATTTAAATGTTTGACCGCGAATTTTTTCAATAGAAGGGGCTTGAAATACAAGACATGAACGATTTTTACATACCTTTCTAAATAATGTCGCTAACCCCAACCCCATAATAATAGAAATCATATATTTACCAACTTCACTATATAGTATTCTTCGAATGTACATATATATATATATATGATATATATTTACACCTCTTTTACATTTTGCATAGGATATTCTCTAATTAAATTAGTATCATTTGGACATTCAACCTCTAATGGGTTAAATTCAAAACACGTATTGCCCTTATCTTTATATTGTACTTTATCAGTGATATCTGGTGTTGGATAAACATATATTATTTGAGATGATGGAAGTGTTATATATGAAATTAAAAGTCCGAAACACAAACTAATAATAAAAACGGTTGGGTTAATAAATCTCATTATATATATAATCTTATTTTTAATTAGATTCGAAGTCGCTGACCACAGGAGACACTCCATCAACACGGTCAGTCAAAAATGTGTTTGTCTGAATCGTCATGATCTTGTGCGAGGACAACGACCACCTCTGGCTCTGCTAATGTAATTAATTTTTTTTCAATATCATTTTTAAATTGCTTAACTACGAACTTATCTCCCGTTTTTAAAATAGTTTTAATTTTATACAAAGATTCTCGAATTGTTTTTTCTGTAGGAATAATTTGATTAATATATAAATCAATCGCATCATTCATAATGCCATCTTTTGAAAAACGACTGTCCTCTGTTTCATAATTTGTAATAAGTTCTTTAAAATTGCTAATTAAATTACCGAGTTTAACCTTGTTCACCTCAGCTAATATGCTTCGTTCAACATCTCTTGTTCCTTCAACACTACTGACCTTTACAGTATTATTTGCTTTAATAGTATCTTCAATAAGATTTTTTATAGATATTAATGATTTATATCTTTCCTTTAATTCTTCAAAACGTGGCATTAATTCGTCTTCTTCACCTAGATTAAATAAAAGTAATAATTTTATTTCAATAAATTTTGATTTTGCGACTTCTAAATCATTATGGATCATATTATCTAAATTATTAATTGTTTCATATACGCCTAGTTTTATTTGAATACCCAAATCACACGGGTTTATTTTGTCACCACATTTTGCTATTAACATCCTTTCTACACGTTGAAATACAGTTCCTACATTTCTTTTACAATTTACACATTTCATTTGTATTCTTTTTATTTTTTTTCTTTTAGTTGAAAGACTATCATCGCTACTTAAAATTTTATGTTTGGAATTATTATATTTAGTATAATAACTGTCCTTCAATCTATAATATTCATCAATTGTTTCGTTAACTGACATTTATAATTAAATACTATAATAATTTTTATGCATTTTTTCAAAGGTACTCTCAAATGTTGTTGGTAAATTGGTAATTATTAAATTAGATTGTTTTTGTTTTTCTTTATTTAGCATTTTTACCTTTTCTAAAATATAATTTTGATTCATTAAATTGCGTTTTGCCTTTTCCTTTTTTGTAATCTTTGTATTTTTTTTATATATAATTAGAATTCCAAATATTGAAATGAATAAAAACAGTAATCCTAAATTAAGAATAGTATTAAAATATAGCGTTTTCTTTATCTTACACTGTTTTAAAGATTCATAAAAGAAATATTTTACACCTGGCTCAATTAAATTATTGGCAGTTTTATTGTCCATAATCTATAGAAGTAAAAACAATAAAATAATAATACATAAATATAATATAATGGGTTTAAATTATTCGTTGACTTGGTCTTTAACATGCTTTATAATATTAACGTTAGGATATACAATAATAAAAGCATCTTTAAATCCTGCGATTCACTTGGGAACGGGGAAAAAAGGTGATAATCCGAAAGTTCAAACAAACAATAAGGGGGTTGTTGTTCTTTTAATGTATATGTTAATTACTTTAATAGCTCAAATTGTATCAAATTTTTCTAATGCAAAGTCCATTTGTCAAGGATCAGGACAACCATTCTTACAAATATTTTTATATACCTTAATACCATATTTTTTTATATTTGGCTCAATTGTTTTATTGATAAATATTAAAAAGGGGTGGTTAAATCCGTTTTCTAATACAATCGGGTATTTAATTTCAATGAAACTCCTAAAGGGTAATAGTTCGTTTAATATTATTGCCAGATACTTTAAAGCTAAAGGAGGCGATCGACAAAAAGGGTTAATAGAAGAACTATGTAAGGATAAATCATTAGTTACAAATGAATTGAGCGAGGATAATTATCCTACAGCAATGGCTGAACTCTTTCCTGATATCAATACAGACCTGACTGACGACACAGGGGCTGCGCCGAGAGAGAGTACCCCACCGAAAGATGATGATAGCGGTGACGATGACGCGAAAGAAGACAACGATGGACAAGACGATGGCGATGGACAAGACGATGGCGATGGACAAGACGATGGCGATGGACAAGACGACGGTGATGAGAATGGATTAAAAGCAGCATATAAGAATCTATTTAAGATGGTATTACTAAAAGATGTTATTGCCGAAGGTGTGTGGTTTTTATTGGCGGGTTGTTTGGCTATTACCGTAGAAACAAACATAATAACAGCAATCGAGTGTGATTATGATCCAGCAACAATGAAAGCCATTAAGACAAAGGCAGAGGAAACACACAAAGCAAGCAAACCGAAAGTAATTACACAAACAAAACATACTTAAATCAGAAATTACCATATGAAACCTCTAAATAATAGCGGACAATAATATAACAAAGTATTGGCAAAATTATTGCTAATAACCAAATGGGAATTATAGTTTTTTCTTTATATCCTATTCCAAATACCCTTAATTGTCCGTTCTTTTTGTATAAAAAGGAAGGTTTCATAGAATGTAGTATGTAAAAAACAAGTAAAAATAAGATTATAGATATAGCGGTTACATATTTTTTAACAAATGATCTATTCATTGATTTATATATAGATTATTTTAGAATAAAATTATCTGTAATCTTAAAGTTTAAATGAAAATTCTTTAATATGGTGATTTCTATCTTTGGTAACAATGATATCAGCGCGTCTTTTAAAGGGTAAAATAAATTCGTGTAGGTTTTTACTATTTATTTTGTTCCAGATATTCATTGCCCAATTTTTAAATTGTTTATTCGTTTTTCGTGTTAAATTTTTTTTTGTTCCAATTGTTTTCCAAAGTGTTTTTTTTTTCTGCAAACGTTTATAAAACCATCTTTTTAAAAAGGTTTCAGGGGCATTTATAAAAATGGAAATATCCAGAAAATCTGAAAGTAATACACTGTATTTTTTACTTTTAACAGTTAACTTATTATTTTCCAACAAATTAAGGTGCGGTATCAATAAATTTATTCCTTCAATAATTATTACATTCATATTTTTAGGTATTTTAATTTTTTTTTTAGATATGTCGGATATTGACTGGTCATATAGTGGAGTATAAACAGTTTTATTATTTTTTATTTGTCGAATACTTTTAATTAATTTATTCCAATCGTAACTATCGGGGAACCCTTTTAAATGCATAATTTTTCTTTTTTCCAATTCTTTATTTGAAAAAATAAAGTTATCTGTACTTAATATTGCGCATTTTACATTACACGATGTTAGTTTTTGGGCTAATTTGTCTGCATTATAACTTTTACCACTTGCTACACTACCATTAACCCCGATAACAAGTGGTGTATTTTTTGTTGTTAATAATTTTTGTGTTTTCTGATAGTTTTCATATTGATATAATATAAATTCTCCTATTTTAGATATAGAATTGTTATCATGTTTTGTACATCGTTTAGAAAATGGTATTTTTGTTTTAACAAATTTTTTTGCAGGTATCGTTATATAATCCATTTCTTATATAACAATAATATTTAATCATCACTATCCCCAAAATCATCATCTACCGCCATCGTCATTATATCAGAATCAATTTCCTGTTGGATTTGTCTTTCAACTTGTTCATCATTTAGAAAATCCATTTTATAAATATCTCGTAATCTATCGGTAACACCATCAATTGCATTTAATTTGTTTTCAAGGATAGCGTCAGTTTCTAATTCTTGGCGCTCTTTATCATATTGTGTTTCGTCATAAGTAAAAAGTGCCTTTGTTTGTCCCACGCCCCATTTGCCCAATCTATGATTTTTCATTATATCTTCAACACGTCTTTCATCTACTGATAAATCACCAAGTCGTTTTGTCATTTTTGCCTTTTCCTTTTCTTGTGATTTTAACACATTTTGATTAATATCATTATTTGAAATATTTAAATATTTCTTTTCTCCGCTCATAATTTTAATGTATGTTTGTAATAATAATGCCAATTGTTGAGATGACTCTGTTGATTGTCCTAAAAGAATTTCTTGTTCTAATTCGTCGATTTTAGTTTCATTTTTATCCACAGAAATACCATATTCTCTTGTAATTGTTCCTAAATTATCAATGTAAAGTTTAAATGTATACAATGTAAGATATTTGGATATTTTCTTTATTATAGTTCCGTTAATTACTGTCGCTGTTCTGGGTTCATTTGGTTTTAAACGAATATCGGCAGTAAAAGGGATTAGATCTATTAATTTAACAATTATATCGCTTAATTCTGATTGAATAACTTTATTTATAATAACCTCTATAGATTCAATACCATAAAATTTATTTAAATCACTGAGTTCATCATCTAATATATTTTGAATATCTTTAACGTGGGTTTCACTTAATTTTTGTGACCCTCTACTCCAATGACTAGGCACACCCAATTTAGAGTGATTTACTTGATCTTTAATCATAATTGGAAATATTTTTAATAAATTAAATATCATATTTTTAGTGTACATATAGTAACAATAAGCCGTTTCATCTTCATTACTCATATAAATATTCTCTCCGCGAAGTTTCCACGATTCAATTACATTTAAAAAATCATCGTTTCTAGTTTTTCCTGCATTACTTCTTATAAAGGTATTAATAGAATCGGCAAATGAATCAATGCTAGTCGATAAATAAATATCAAAATCCTCTAATGCATCATTTTCTGTTTGTAGTTTATTTTTTGATAATATTGCACCCATTTTTTCAATAAATACTACCAACGGTGTGTCATTAACAGCCGTCGTTACATATTGGGAGTTTAATAGGTGTTCATATATTTCTTTTGACGAATGAATTATTTTATTTAATTTGATAGATAATATATTTTTTTTATTAACAACATCCATCAATTCTTTAAAGGCATGGAGAGAATAATTATGTCCTTCTGCTTTCATAATATCTATTTTAGTACCTATATCATCATTTATTTTAAAAGTACTTTTATTATTTCCACATATTGCCTGCAAATGTTCTGTTAATCTTGTTCCGCTGTTAAATTTGCAAAAGTGTATAAATGCCTTATATATTGTTTCAACCCCGAATGTTTTAGAGACCATTGAATATTTTACTTTGGTGTTTCTGGGATCAAAGATAAAAGATGGGGAGGTTAATAATTTAATATCATTATACAATTGTTCAAGTTCAACAATCTTTTTATTTAATTTTAATATTTCGTTTTCCTTTTCGTTGAAATAAAGGATAGTTATTTTCTCTCCATCGTTACAACAAGCGTTTTCAAGAAGCATTTCATTTTCTACATTTTCAAGTAATAAAACGGATTTATTTACAGCAGACTGTATAAACTCTTGAATTTTAAGCGAAAGTAGTGTAAGTTTCCCTTGTAATATAGATATACGACGAGATTGTTCGGGTGATCCCTTTTTCATTTCACTAAGCAGCTCACCTCTGAAAGTATCACCTAACAAGGGAATACCTTTAATATTTATAGTGTGTAACGGTGGTAAAAATGTTGTCCATCGGTTAACATCAAACATTTTTGGTATAATTTCCACATCTTTATGTTCTTCATTATATTTACGACGATCGTTTATTTTTTCCTGTATTGATACTTTTGTTACTATCTCGGCATCAACAATTCGTTTTATTTTCTCCATAAATTTTTTTAATGTTTCTAATGCTGTTTCCCTTTTTAATTTGGGTAATCTGTGCCATGGACGGGTTTTAGATTTAAGTTTCAATGCAACACATGCTAAATATTTAAGAGCGGAATAATCACCGTCTCCTTGCAAGGGGTATCCAGAAAAAGATTTAGGACCACAACCTCTGAAGGTTTTTGGAGTTTTGATTGTAGGAATAGTTGTTTGGGTTATAACCAAAAAATAACTAAGGGTAACAAGGAGTAATGCTTCGTCATGTACATCTACGTATCTACCAAGATTTTTCCCCTTCTTTTTTGCAGCAATAACACGCGTCGCGTAGTACTCTTCACTTGGTAAATAACCATCTAATGTGGTTTCAACATTGTGCATTATAAATTCGATATCTCCGGCAATTGAAATATGCATTTGTTTACTTAGTGTTAAAAGAATATTACGTATCATTTGTCCATCTTTTGATCTCACCGTTTTAGCGGGATTACTAGAAGTATTCATTATAATATCTCCGATATCATCGCTAATGAGTGCACGAGAAACGAGTTTATAACCTGTTTCATCATAACCTTCAGAGGTATCAAATTCTATATTTTTTATTGTATATCCCGAGTACTTATCAACAACCTTGTCACCATCATCACTAAGTCTGCCCTGGTTTGCGGCAATTTCTTCTACAACATCATTATATGTTCCGGAAAAAAATGCGTTTGCCAATACACCAAAAAATGTTGGAAAAAGTTTTACATTTGTTTCTAAACAATAGTACCAGAATTCACTTTCATTTTTAGATTCTTGTGCAGGACGACAGGTTTTGTTTATAAATCGAGTAATATCTGTTTGTTTTTTAACAAAGTCTTGTTGTGATAAAATTAATTCTCTTAATTCTGAATATGGAGATGATGCAATTTCATTACCCTGTACTTTCTCTCCAATTTTCTTTTTATAAAGGTCATATTTTATATGTTCTCTCATAGTCATATTTTTTATATGGAACAAACTGTTCAAACTGTATGTTAGGTCAGTGGTTAGTTTATTAAGTAATTCTTTATTATTAAGGGTGTTTTTATCTGCAAATTGTTCGACCATATCATTAATTAATTGTTTTTTTATTTCTGCCCTATTAGTTGAAACATTCCCACATTCTTTATTTATAATTAAACATTCCTTTTTTAAATTGCAAAAGGTGGCTTTATCGAGGGGGATACCGTCTAATTCTTTATTTTGAATCCAAGTATTGTTATCATCGCGTATATAGTAATAATTGTTGTTATATATATCTGTAATATATGCATAATCACCTTCTAGTACCTTTCTTCTTCCATTAATTAATGCATTCGCTTCTTGTGTAGAATTTGAAATAGTTAGTCCAACATTTTTATTCAGATGATTAATTAAAAAATCTGTAAAATTATTAGGTGGCATTGCCGCCTTTTGTTCTGTAAATTCTGTTAATATATCGTATCTAGTGGCATCGAACCTTTCGTCAAAATATACTTCACTATTTCCGTCATCACCCCTTAAATCATCAATATCTAAGTAAAATTTTGATATTGTTAAATTTTTACATTCGTCTGGTAAGTCTTTTTGTAATTGAATATTCTCTATTTCTTCTTGAATGACAGCATCTATATCAAGGGAAACAAATAACTCAATTTCATCCAGACTTAATGCGTTCATAAAAAGTCGTCCATCATCAAGAGTTAATATATTTCTAATAAATTCGCTGGTAGTTGCCTTTGATAAATTATATTCTTTTTGTATACCATTTCCAGAACTCTGTAGTTGTTCTAATTTTGTAGAAGTTAATAAATTAAAAAGATAAGAATTTTTAAAATCTATATTTTTTGAATATGGGTAATTAATATAAGATATATATTTTTCCTTACTGTTTACTAATGTTTTTCTATAATTTAATATTTCATCCCGCATCCATATAATAATAGCTTCGTACTGTTTAAAAGTTATATCATCTGAAAATACAAGAAACGGTTGTAATTCTTTTACAATTGCATAATATGAGGTTGGGTTAGATATATATTTTTTAATTAAATTAAACAGTGTTTTGGTGCGTGGTATAATTTTATTTAAAAATTGTGTATAAGTATCATTTTTTCTATCATTTGATTCATTTGTTTGTGAAAATGCATAAAATTTTGTGTTTTTTAAATAATCTTCATTTTCTTCTTCGGCTCTTAAGGAGTCTTCTTCGATTAATCTTGTATCAACTGTTGTTTTATTATTAATAAATGTATTATAAATAAATGGTATTTTATTTAAAATTGCCTTTTTATATATACTTGTTTCGGGTAAATATATATTAGAATAATTAACAACAGGCAATGGCATTGTTACTATTCCAGTAACAGATAATTTGTCACCCTTTGTTATATTTATTAATTGTTGGTTTTTATTTTCATCTTTAATATCAATTTCTTTTAACGTAGTAATACCAGTAAGATAACGATCCATATTAAATTTTATTTTTGATAACTGCATTGGTGATGATTTGCTTTTTTTTGTATACTCGTTTAGTACGCTTCCTGATAACACCTCTGAAAATAAATCACCATTATTATCTGTTATTACGTTTGTATCAACATTTGTCCCCTTTGTTATAATAATATTATCAACATCAAATGACTCTTGAAATGGCGTTAAAAGTGGATTTAAAGATCTGAACAAGAACCCATATTTATTTTGTCCATCTGGAATAATATCCGTTTTGTATTGATTAACAATTTCGTGAAATTCTATTTGTGAATTAGCAAGTGTCGTTTCTGATATACTATTATTAGCGTCTTCTTCATCGATGTCAAAATCATATAATTTTTTTGTATTTTTAACAACAGGAATAAACCAAGGTATTTTTATACTCATATCCACCATGGATTTTGAAAGTGGGATGTAATTAGCACCCTTTGTATCAGGAATGGTTATATCTCCGTCTTTGGATATAACTGAAAATATTTTACGAAGTTGTTGAAATCGTGTGATCATAATATGTAATGAATTAACAACATCGTTTGTTCTTTCTGCGGTTGGGATATTTGATAACAAGTCATCCAGTAGATCATTTGATTGTTCTTCTATGTCATATCGTCTTTTTTCTTCTGGAACATCAACGGTTAATTCTAGATCGTCTAATTCGGCACCAAATTGTATAGCATCTGCTGTTATTATGTGGTCTTTACGCTCTTCAGGTCTGCTAACATCAGTTATTTTTGTTTCCATTTCCTCTGCTTCTTCTTCTTCTTCTTCTATCGGTCCAAGCGAGGTAGCTAGACTGTGACGTTCGGTTTGTTCTTCTTGTGGTGATGCAACTGGCTTTGATTCTGGGGGAATTTCTGGTTTTGATTCTGGAACAGATTGTTTGGGGGGTGATAATTCTCTAATTGTTTCAATCGGTAAATTTAAAGGCAGTCCTTTATATGCGAAGTCTATATATATTTTTTTATCACTGGATAACAGAGATATTTCAATCATATCTTCCTCCAGATTTGTTATTTCTCCATTAATAGTAGTGGGGATTTCTCCACCAAATTGAATACTTATCCATTTACCGGATAATAAATTATTTTGCCTAGCATAGCCCTTTTCTGTTGAACGACTTAATAATTCTATACCTTCAATGGACAAATCATCTAAAGATTCATCAGTTAATCCAAGTTGAATAAATTTTTTATTTTGTGTATCTATTAATTTAATAATATTTTGATCTAAATAATCAATAAAATATATATTGTTGTTTAAATCACTATTTTGAGACGCTATAAGTTTAATAATATCTCCCAATTCTAAAGATAATTCATTTATGGATGATTTAGACATTACCTTATACTTACAGTAGAAATTATATTATAAAATTTGTTTTATACCACAATTTATAATATAATAAACAATATATTTTTAATGATTTTAATAATGGGTTAAAGATAAAAATATAAAATAATTTATTATGACAGACATTACAAGATATGCAAATATTGAAAGGTTAGTTAGTGATTATAAGTATGCCGAATCAAAATACATTAAGGTTACTTCTATACCGACACCAAAGATGATTGAATTGAAAAACGAACTACTTGATGTAAAGTCCGATGATTCCAATTGGAAAGAAAAGATAACAAAATTAAAGGAACAGGTAACTAACGAAAAAAAAAATGGTACGAGATTTATACTAAAATACGATAAAACAAAAATAGATAGTAATAATAGTGAAACCCTTGGATTATTCAGATCAATTATTACAGATGGGGAAAAAATAATAGTATTTTCCCCGCCTAAATCAATAAATTATGCAGTTTTTAATAAAAATAATAAAGATACAAAATTAGATTATTTGGAGTATGTGGAAGGAACAATGGTAAACCTGTATTATGATGATATAAAAGATGGTTGGGAATTATCTACGCGAAGTAACATTGGTGCTAAATATAGTTTTTATGATAATACTGAATTAACATTTAGTGACATGTTTTTGAGTGCATTTACAGATATGAAATTAGAGTTTAATAATTTTAAAAAGGGGTTTTCGTATTCATTTGTACTTCAACATCCTGAAAATAGGATTGTTGTTCCGTTTGATAAAGCACAATTAATTCTTACAAATGTGTATAAAATAGAGGGGTTCACTGTCAAAGAAATGGAGTTAGATAATGCGGGACAGTGGATTGAATCCAATGCATATGACAAACTTAAATTTCCTCGTCCTCTTAACAAACTAATCGGGACAAATGATAATGATATAGAAACAATATATGATACGATAACGACGGGAGAGAATATTGATTATACGATGGTTGGCGGTGTTATAATTAATCGGGAAAATGGAAACAGAGTAAAAATTAGAAATCCATTTTATGAATATGTTAGACAATTGCGTGGAAATAATGCAAAATTCCAATATCAATATTATCATTTACGAAAATATGGAAGGGTAAAGGAGTTTTTAAAATATTTCCCAGAAATGGGGAACGAATTAGAAAAATATAGAAAACAATTGCATAAATGGACAGATACACTACATAGTAACTACATTAAGTGTTATATTAATAAAGAAAAGGAGTTGAAAAAGTTCCCCTTTGAGTTTAGAACCCATATGTTTGAATTGCATCAAGAATATTTGGGGAACCTTGTAATGTATGGGGGGTATATTTCTAAAAAAGTTGTTATTAATTATGTAAATGATTTGCCATCATCTTATTTAATGTCGTCAATTAATTATCCGCTAAAAAAAATAAACATTGAAAAGAGTAAAATTGTAGTAGACAAGTGTTTAAATGAAACTAACTCTCATTAAATTCACCATGTATTGTTGTGAAAATAGTAATACCTATGTTACAAGCAGTTGATAGAATATTGGTGATTTTATTATTTTTGTCAACTTCTGAAATATCATCTTTAAATGCGATTCGCAATAAACTATCATTATTATGTGGGTGAGGTTTTTTGAATCCAACGTATGTTAAAACCTTGGATTCTTCATAAAATGTTTCGTGAAGAATATATTCAATTACTTTTCCTAGTGTATAACTTTCATTAAATAATGTGATATCAAAACAGTTCGGGATTGTTGAATCGGCATATGTTGAAATCATACTATTAAAGGTATTGGGGTCTTCAATATTATTTTTAAGGTTTTCTGTACGTTTAATCATAAGTTCGCACCCTTTTTGTACAATATTGGTATTTGAGAATATACCGAGTGTTTGTATTTTAAAGTCGAAACTATTAGGTATATATATTTTTTTTGCCTGTAGACAATACCAATCCCTTTTTTTCATTTCAAGTTCATCTGGGTCACTTTCCTTTAATGTTGTCGAATATTCTTGCCATACAGAATCTTGTTTTATACGATCTGGGGTAAAACCATAAGAACAATTAGAAGTTACATTATATGCTCCATCTTCGCCAGCTGTATGTATTGACATTTTAGCTTTAATGTAAATTTTTTCACCTGGGATTTCAGGTGAAATGCGAGGACGTAAACGTGCAAATATTATATGATCATTTGTGATGCTATTTGGGGGGAAGATTTTTTCAACTACACTATCGTCTAAATATTTTTCACTCTTAATATTCTTAACTTTGAAATCAGCAGTTGTAACATATATATTTTCCTGACTAGTGTTTTCTTTTTCAATATGAACTTCAAGGTCTTCATAAGGTTGGTCTTGTTGGATTCCGTGTATTGGGATACAAGATAAACGTTGCTTTAATATCTCATTATTTAGACGCGATGTATTTACAATAAAGTCTGCTTGATTTTCTTCATGCGGAAAGGTTTTAAACGCCAAAGTTGGTATATCGCTCAACATGGTTCGTCTTAATGCATTTGCAACGCTTAAATTAATATTCTCAAGGGTAAATCTCAGGGTTCCATCACCCTCTTCTTTTGAACTTAAATAAGAACGGGCTACTTGTTTAACAGATCCTTTAGTTTCCATCTCTTTTATAATGATTATAAAAGAAATATGTTAAAATCAATTTTTTGTATAAATTAACTTTAATAAATTAATTATATAAACCCAATACATATATTTAATACAATGAGCGCGGCACTTTATTATAGCAATTATTGCGAGCATTGTAAAGAATTACTTATGAAGGTATCTCGTACAAAAACTCGAGACGATATACATTTTATTTGTATAGATAAAAGAGTTAAACATACAGATGGGACAACACATGTTGTATTAGAAAATGGACAACATTTATTGTTACCACCCAATGTGACAAAGGTACCTTCTGTTTTATTATTACACCACGGGAATAGGGTGTTGGATGGATTAAAAGAGATATATAACTTTTTAAATCCAGCGGAAGTTGAGATAAATAACGAGGCTACACAACAAAATGGGGAACCTATGGCATTTTCTACTAGTGAAATGGGTTCCACACTTTCTGATAATTACTCATATTTAGATATGACAGCAGATGATTTATCTGCAAAGGGAAACGGGGGGCTTAGAATGATGCATAATTATACCACTATATCGGATAATCAACCAATAGCAACACCACCCGATGATTATGAACCAAATAAAGTGGGTAATGTAGATATGAGTAAATTAGAGGCACAGCGAACCCAAGATGTTCAAATTAGTTCATAATTAACAACCCTTTGATCCATTATTTGGCGTTTTAAAATACGGTGTGTTAATTAAACCAACACCGCCTGCCGCTGCAGCACATTTACTGCTTGCTTTTTTACAATAAGGTGGGTTATTTTTTATTGTTTTTTTCCATATTCTACCATTTTGCATAGGTTGTCCACATACACCCTGCAAACTATTTACACGATTATTAATATAGTTGCTTGTACTGATGGAATGTCCTACGTTTGATGCCCCCCCACCCATTTTGAGTCCAGGTTGATTTGTATTTACTGAACCAATACGTTGTCTTGCTCTTCCGTAATATTTGACCATTATATATATATATAAATGTATATTAAAAATAAAACCATATTATTTAATTATATGAGTATTACAAAAGCGTTTAATGGGCATTTTATAGAGTTTATTAGTGATGTTCATACCATTTTGCCCAATGATAAAAATATAAAAACAGCAAAGTTTTATATTGATACAGTAGTAAAAATAAATCCAACATTATTGGTAAAAAGTTGGAAAGAACATGTAACAATACGATATGATAAAGAAATCGAATCTGGTGATTTTAGTTTCTTTTTAAAAAAAGATTATAAAGATGATTTAACTGGGGTAGAAGAAACTAATAAAGTAGTAGATGCGATTGAATTGATAAAAACGCAGGCCCAAAATTTTAGTGATGCAAATAAAAAAAAGATAACAAAATATTTACAAAACTTAACAAAATTAAGTAAATTATATAATCCCTAAATTATATACAAAAAATTGAATTAAATATACTATACAAAAATATAGTATCTTTAACAACATGGCATCAGCATCATCAAGCAATCAAACTACAATGCAGAATAGTTCAAAGGTAGAAAACTTTTACAAATTTACGAAGCATTCATATTCAACACCCATTTCAATTCATGTAGCAACCTTGTTAACGAATAAAGACTTGGGTTCTTCGCTGCGGGGCATTGGGGATAAGGTTGCAATTATACCTAAAATGAATACAACATATCTTGATAATCTTCATTCTTCGGGTAGTTATAAATATGAACCTTTCAAGTCATTAGAAGAAGTACTTTTAAAACGTGTTAAAAATGAGTGGGGGTGTTCAATGTGTATAAAACGCATTTATCATTTATATAAATATGTTGATTCCGACTTTAATTCATTTATTTGTTGTCATCATTGTGAATCTTCTAATAAATTGCACAGGAAAATCCACGAGGAGCATATATCTTTGGTTCGCCAATATAAAACGATGAGTGGTGGAAATAACTGGGTTCCTGCCATAGTTGACCGTTCTAAAACGACCAAAACATATGAAGGTGAAATTGTATCAAATGATATGTTATTTACAGACACGCCTACTTCAGGTAATGATAACTATAGGGAATTCTCACACTATGCTTATACGCCATCAGATGAATTTAAACTTCCTGAGAAGAAGTTTAAAATGCTCAATAAGGCATTTATAAAATATACATCGTTATTTTATAAATTATTTGAAAAAGTAGGTGTTGGGGATGATATAATTGATTCATTGAAAACGCTTTATACGTGTTTGGATGAGGCAACGTATGGGAAAGAACAAAAACCCGCAGTTGTTTGGTTGTATGAAATTTTGACGCATGCTAATACTAATTACGGATCAAACTGGCGAGTAATTACACCAGCGGATAAGTTTAAATGTGTTGTTGACGCGATTTGCGCTAGTCCAATTGGTGAAGCTGAAGGAGATCAGGCATTCGTTGGATTTTATCATACTATTAGTAATTTTATTCTTGACCTTCTTGAAAAGGGAGATAGTATGACGGCGGTGATTAAAATGATAACAAATAGAAATGATCCTACAAAATATCGTCAAAAAACCGCTCCTCCAAAGGAATCACATATCGCCGCGGCAGAGAAACTATGTGAAGGGTTACAGAATACGATTCATACTGTTAGAGAGTTGGAAGAACTTGGTGCGATTTGCTGTAGAGGGTCGAAACTAGAGGAAAAATCAGCGGAAAGTTCATTAAATTCGGCATTTTCAAGTATGCGAACTGCGACAAAAACGCAAAATAAATATGGTGGTTTTGCAAAAAGGTGTGGTAAAGGTATTGGGAGAGATATCCGCCCTACTACGTTGAAGGAGTTGTTTGAATTGGTTGAGAGTGGTGATATTTATGATTTAAAGATTAGCAAGGGTTGTTGTAATAATGCTTATACAGCAAAAACAACTCTTGCTCCTGGTGATTTGAGTACTGGTGTTGGACATTTATGGTTGTTCCTTCTGGGTGAGTCAAACACCCAAAGATGGACAATGACAACAAAGTGGTTGGATATCACACATCTTTATAATATTAAGTCTAAAACAAGAAATAATTTCCACTTTATCGTTAAAAATGCGAGAAATAGTTTAATTCGTTATCCAATTAAAGGAAATTGTACGCTTCCGGAGTTTCTTGCACCGAAACACCGCAATAGTGAGAAGGCGTTTCAGAAGTTGATGAAATTAACAGATGTAAGCATACCAAAACATGATATTGCATTTGGAAAAGCGTGTTCAATGACAAAGGATAATGGTGATTTGAGTGGTAACCCCGAGTTTATTATTAATAATACAACGACTATTGTTATTAGTAAGGCGTTTTAAATATTTATTAATTAGGGATACATTAATTTAAATACATAATTTAAATGAATGTATATAATGTCTGACCCAAAAATAGAAGAAATTGACGATGAGATACCTGATGAGTTTTTAAAAATAATGACAGATCTTCACGGAGATTTAATAAATACTTTTCCAGAATATAAAGATAAGTTAGAACAAACGTATAATGATTTAAAAAATAATGATAAAGAGTTGGTGCGTTCTCTTTTTGTGTATTGTAAAACAAAATACCCAGAGAGATTTTTTGACTTATTGTATCAAAATGATGAAATGTTCGAAAAATCGGACATAGACACGCATTTTTTACCAAATATTGATTTTAAAGAAATTTGGAATGAAGATATAACGGATAATACAAGAAAGATAATTTGGAAATATTTACAATTAATTTGTTTTTCTGTGATTAATACTGAAACATCTCAAGATACTTTTGGGGATACAGCGAAATTATTCGAAGCCATAAATGAAGACGAATTAAAGAGTAAACTTACAGAAACAATGGAACAGATGTCAGATGTATTCGGTATGGAAGGAATGGATCTATCGGGAATTCAGATGCCGGATATATCAGGAAAAGTACCGGAAGATATACCAGACCCTGAAGAATTACATAATCATATAAGTGGTTTGTTAGACGGAAAATTAGGACGACTTGCAACTGAAATTACTGAAGAAACGATAAAGGATTTTCAAGATATATCGGGAGTAAATTCAATGGATGGTATTTTCAAGGTGTTATTTAAGAACCCAGGTAAGTTAATGAATATGGTAAAAAAAATAGGGGGGAATTTAGATGAAAAAATTAAATCAGGGGAAATTAAGGAAAGTGAGTTGATAGAAGAGGCTGGCGAATTAATGAAAAAACTAGAAAATATGCCGGGTATGAAAAATATGAAAAATATGATGTCGCAAATGGGGTTGCCTACGGGAGGTGGTGGTAAATTAGATATGGGGGCAATGAAAGGACAAATGCAACGAAACATGGGTAAAGCTAAACTAAAGGAAAGATTAAGAAAAAAACTAGAACAACGTAAAAAAAATGTTGTACTTGAACCATCTGTGTCAAACAATACACAAATAAAAATATTAGAGGAACAACTTGCAGAAGCAAAGGCCGCTAATCTTCTTTTATCAACACAAAGGGGTTCAACAGAAACAAATTCTGTTGGGGTGGAAAGCGAATCAAAAAAGAGACGTAAAAGAAGGAATAAAAAGTCGGTTTCAAAATGATTAATAAAATAAAATATATATATAATAATGGCAGATTTGTTTTGGTTTAATAACCCTAAAGTTCTATTTGATAAAGATCATGTTATGGATTTTATTCCACAAGGCAATACCCTTGCTTCAAAATTAAACTCAGTCACAAGACTAATATTATTAATTACAATAGTAACTTTTGCAATTACGAGATCCGTTAAGGTGTTAATAAGTGCGGGATTTACATTATGTGCAATTGTAATTATTTATAAAATAAAACGCAGTTCAATAGTAAAACGAGGATTAAAAAAAAATATATTTAAGGAAGGTTTTGCTAACTCCCAATTATATAAAAAGACTACGGGTAAAAAGACTACGGGTAAATTTACTAATCCTACACCAACAAATCCTTTAATGAATGTTTTATTACCTGAGATAGGAGATAATCCAGATAGAAAGGCGGCTGCCCCATCATTTAATCCCGAGGTTGAAAAAAAAATAAATGAAAGTGCTGGTAATGTTGGACCAGACCCCCGTTTATTTTTAGATTTAGGCGATAGTATTAATTTTGAACAATCTATGCAACGATTTTATACAACAGCAAATACACGGGTTGGCAACGATCAAACCGCATTTGCAAAGTTTTGTTATGGTGAAATGCCGTCATGTAAAGAAGGGGATGCATTACAATGTACGAAAGATAATGCAAGATGGATTAATTATTAAATAAAATAATATAATCTATAATTATATTAGATGGCAAGTGTTCATAATTATAGCTTTGATAATTTAACACGTATCGGAAATGATAACTGTGGTATTAATGCTCGGGATGTCCAGAATAATTCCCAAGGATCGTATAGTACCACAAATTACTTTTTAGGATGGTGCAATATGAAAGATCCTATAGATTTTGCAACTAAACAACCAAATGTGTTTTTTAAGAGTGGGTATGGTCCGTGTGGTCCCGGTGGTTGTAATATTACAGATGATTCGCGGCTTAAAATTGGATCTTTGCAGACGCACCCCAAATGTAAAATTAGTTTGCAACAGAGACCATTTGTTACCGTTCCATATTTAGGACGCGGTCCCCCGCGCCCAATTCTCGAATCAAGATTACAGCAAGGAAGCAGTATTAATGATTTGAAGTCGTGTAAAACCATTATGGAGACAAATTTCCATAGTGAAACGCCGCTGATACCGTCTGTTCAAGCAACTATTCAAAATCCCACCAACCTGGTTGAAGGAGCAGCTGCAGCAGGATGGATACGTGGGGGGCTCCCGAGCAGAGATTTAACCCGTGACCAAGATTATTTAGAGAGACATACACCATCTACATAATAGTATAAATAGTATAAAAGTAGTTGAATACTTATAATATGTATAATTATTCAGCAAAATTAACATATCATAATTCTGATAATGATACAGTGTATCGAAAGGAATTACTAGATTGTTTTTATTTGAAAGAGTATGATGATAGTATTAATGAAAAAATAGGTGTAATTTATAAACAATATGGAGAGAAATATAATAACATATTTTCATCTTTAAAAGACACAAAATACATATTATTTACTAATTTATCAGATGCTGATTTATTTATAGTTCTTTTTTCTTGGGAATACTGGTTTTCAAACCATTTATTTTTACAATCTCTCCAAAATGAAAATTTAAGTGAAATAAAATTATGCGAACAGCAACTTTTGAATAAGATAGTTGGTTTAGGAAAATAATATTAGTGTATTATAATAATGACTGATACTAGTTTAAAAAACTCAAAGGGTTGGTATAATCAAGAACAATCCGCATTAATGAGACAATTTAGCCATAATACATGGAAATATAAGTGTATATCGAAAAACACGGCCTTTCCGTGTGCAGGGATTAATATGCCTATGATGACGAATGGTTATAACAATGGGTTATTATCTGGAAATGCACCAGACATAGAAAGTGCTTTATTGGGTATAGGTTCAGCAAATCTTGTTACGCCCAAACCACAGGTTAAACCGGATTTAAAATGTATTAATAATATTAAATTTTTTAATAGGTTAGAAACTGAAATGCCGAAACCATTGGTTGTAGAAAAATATCAACGCCCTAACGGACCATTCTGTTAAACTTAAATAAAAATTTTAAATTTAAGTTTAATATATATAAATATATATATGTCATTTACTAGATTTAATTATGATAAGTGTAGAACAGACAAATTGTTACAAGAATCAACTGGACCAGGTAGGTATATTTTAAATACGCCTGGTTGGGGGGATAAGCCGTGTTTTATGAGTGACCCGCAAATAAGACTGCAGGGGTGGGGTGCAAATCTTAGAAAGGTGCCGAATGGGGGTGCTATAGATATAGATAGTGATTTAATTGGAATTACACGACCTTTAACAAAAGACTGTTCTGAAAAGAAGTATCCGTATAAAGGTGTTGTACGATCAAAAAGGGTAACGTATAAAGAATGTAATACTCCTTTAACGGATGAGACGAGAAGTACTCATCCTGCGTGGAAATATAAAGATTTAGAACAAGACCATCGTTATATATTACCGTTAAATCCACAAGAAAATACTTGTATTCCTTTTCAGAATAACTTAAATACTCGTCTTTTAGAGAGGGATTATTTTGTTCAGGAAGCACCCTGTTTATTGCCACAACGTGGAGAGCCGATTGGTGTCTTTCAGGTAAACAAAGGACCCCAAGCAACAATAAAGAAGTTATAATACTCAATAAAAATATGTTGTGGTATATATAATGGCTGAAATAGCAATACCTGCAATAGCATTAGGGGCAATGTATATTTTAAGTAATCGAAACGAAGAAGAAGAAGATGATAAAAACGCCGAACATTTTTCAAATATATCTGCACCGAATCGAAGAAAACTTACTATGGGGGATACAAATACAGGACAGCCTGCAAACATACCTACAAATTATCCGGTACAAACATATGATGATATTGGGACAAATCCCGCTACATATCCAGCACCCAATACAGCCACTGACAGATATTTTAGACAAAATGTATACGAGAAAAAGGTTGAAAATAAAGAAAAGGTATCAAATAGCACTTTGTTTAAATCTTTAACAGGTAATTCTGTACAAAAGGGCGATATAAAATTTAATAATATGGTTCCTTTTTTTGGGTCGAAAGTAACTCAAAGAACTTCTGATTTTGGCGGCAATGAAGGACTTTTAGATGCTTATACGGGGGTGGGTTCGCAAGACATACAAAAAAAAGAACAGGCACCTTTATTCGCGCCAAAGGAGAATATGACATATGCCCACGGGACCCCCAATCAGAGTGAATTCATTCAATCACGAATGAATCCTTCACAGCATATGTCAAATACAAAACCATGGGAAGAAGTGCGCGTTGGTCCTGGATTAAATAAGGGCTATACAACTGAAGGATCTAATGGTTTTAACGCTGGTATGGAAGCACGAGATCAGTGGAAAGACAAGACTGTAGATGAGTTGCGAGTAAAAACGAATCCCAAGACGACGTTTGGTTTGGCGAATCACGAAGGTCCTGCTGTATCTGATATAAAAAATCGTGGGTTTGAAGGGCGTGTAGAAAAGTATCGCCCTGACACATATTATATAAATAATCCGGATCGGTGGTTTACGACAACTGGACAAGAAAAGGCGCAACGTTCAAGAGCGGAGGAACCATTACAAGTAGAAAACCGTCCTTTCACAACAAGGGAATATTTTGGTGCTAGTTCGACAAATCAAAATGCGAGTACAAAGGGAAGAGTAAATGAGAATTACAAAAGATCAACGCGTCCAGAATTAGCACCCAATATAAAATATATGGGTGGTGCACATAATCTGAATTACGCGACTGGATGGAAGAACCTAAAAGAAAATTATGGTAAAGGTGGTTATAAGTCGTACCCAAATGCGAGATCAACAACGCAAAATAATGTGGAATTTGGTGGTGTTGGTGGATGGATAAAGGCGGCTATTACTCCAATACTAGACATTATAAGACCTTCAAGAAAGGAAAATGCAATTGGAAATATAAGACAAAATGGTAATGCTGGTGGTAATTATGGTGTGGAACAATCAGTCACCTGGAATCCTTCCGATAGAACGAAAACAACAATTCGGGAACAAACGGAGAAAACATATGATGTATCACAACCACATTATAAACGTGATGGTGGTTACGCGACTGCCCAATATCAACCAGTTGAAAATCAACGTCAAAGTACAAACACTTCTTATACAGGTAATTCCAGTGCGGCACAGGGCGCCCTTAATGGACCGGTATATAATGCCGCATATAATGCTCATTTAAATCCCAATAAAGAGAAATTATTAAGTAATCAAATGAACGTGGGTTGTAATCCACATTTTAACGCAAACCAAAACATTAAAATGAGTAAGATAGGAGTAAGACATGCGTCACAGGGACCAGTAAATATGCCGAAAGAAAGTGCAAATATGGCGACATATGGTGAAGTGGGTGGTAGAAATACTAGGGGACAGACAGTCGATTGTAATCGAAATGAATCCGATTTGTTAAACGCGTTTAATAATAACCCGTTTACAAAACCATTGAATAGTGTAGCATAATATTTATATAAAAACAATTATTATAAATATTATATTATGGATTATCATCCAGAATTATGTAACAAATTAGTTGAATTAGTAAATAAAGGAAATATACCACATATTATATTTTATGGTCCGGATGGTTCTGGGAAGCGAACAATACTTAATTTTTTGTTAAAAAACATTTATAAAAATATACCTGAATACGAAAAATATTTAATGTATATTAACTGTGCTCAAGGAAAGGGGATACGTTTCATTAGAAATGAGTTAAAGTTTTTTGCAAAAACAAATATAAATAATAATAATGGCAAGTTGTTTAAAAGTATAGTATTATATAGTGCTGATAAATTAACAACCGATGCACAGTCTGCACTAAGACGATGTATAGAACAATTTAGCCATACGACACGTTTCTTTATTGTAACAAATGAAAATCAAAAATTATTAAAACCGATATTATCGCGATTTTGCAATATTTATGTACCGTTGCCAATAATAAATAAAAAGGATACGTGTCTTCATAATCATTTTAAAGACACTATTAAAAATCCCTGGCTAGTTAAAAATATAAGTGATCCAAGTAACTATCAAAATACCCAAACGGTAGTTTCGTTTGTAAATATATTATATGATCGTGGTGTAACTGGTGTGGGGTTAATGAATGTAATTGAAGGTATAAAATCAATTAATAGTAAAAAAAAATATTTATTATTATCATTTTATGATGAAATAAGGAAAGAATTTAGAAATGAAAAATTATTTATGTTATTTATTTTAATAAACATATTTATGCGTAAAGAAATTACATTAGAAAATATACAAGAAATGTAAATGGACGATTATAACCCAAACACTTTGTCTGAAGCCAAGAGTGAATATTCTGAGAGACTAGTATCAATATTAACACCGCCCATTATACAGGGTTTCAAATCTATATTTGATGAAGCCAATAAATTATGTATCGATAACGACGAAGATAATAAATACCTAATGACCTTTCAAAATTTTTTAACAAGGGTTCCAAAATGGAATCAAGAAATTATTAATTTAGAAACTAAGCGAATAATTGAAACAAGTAAATGTAGTTATTTAGAAGATTTATTAACATGTGTTCATATTACACAATTGAAGATTTTAACAAGCATACGTGTTTCCAGCAAGCAAAAAAAAATAGAACTGACTATCCCCAAATTGTTTGATTTTATTCATAAAGTTTATATAGTTGCTGCACGAAAAATATATCAAAATGTATACCTATTTGAAAGGGATATATTACCTTTGCAACAACAAAAACACCTACGAGAATGTGAATTACTTATAAAAGAATCTATTTTTACAATAATTCGTGAAACGATGCCCATTGAAACTATATTGAGGGCATATATAGATGAAACAGAAGAAGAAGAAATTATAGAAGAAAAATTCGTAAAGGAAGAAGAAGATGTTATCAAAGAAGATGTTGAAAAAGATGTTGAAAAAGATGTTGAAAAAGACAAGAATAAAACGAATGTTGAAGATATTTTGCCAAACGTGATAAAAACAGAAGAATTTAGCCAAAATAATGATCAAGGGTTGCGTCCCAAATTAGTAATAAATGATAAACTGGTTGGACTAGATAAAAACATAACCGTGGATAAACCAGTTGATAACCCAGTGGATAAACCAGTGGATAACCCAGTTGAATCAGATAAAAAGATAATGTTTGAAACAAATAAAGAAAATGTAAATGAAATCCAAGTTTCTCCGCCACCCTCTATATCATTTAATGATACAGATAATGTTGTAAGTTTCAAAAAAAAGGATTTGCCGGGAGAAATACATAAATCGGAACCACAAAAAATAAATGCTCCGAAAACAATAGAACGTTTAGAGCAAATTAGTACGAAAAGACACGAACAGAGAAAATTGGATGAATTAGGCGACGAAGACGAAGACAATGATATGGAGAGAATAACAATAATGGAAAATGCACCAAAGGTTGCGTTAGGTGCTTTGGATGTTCAAGTGTTAGATAACTCTATAAAATTAAATACAAGCCCGCCATTAATGGGTGTTGAAATTCTTGAATAATGCGTTTAAATGAAATAAAATAGTTTTATTCATAATATAATGGAAAACAATACCTTTATAACAGGAATTTTAGTTTCTTTCGTATTTGCATTATTAAGATATATAGAAGGTAAATTTATAAAAAGGGATCCGATTAATTTAAAAAAAATGGTTCAAGAAATGTTAATGGTTTATTTTAGTTATATTTTAGGGGTTTTTTTGCATGGTCAAATAGTTAATCCGATGAATAAATTAAGTTCATCTCCAAATGTTTTTACAACTGATCCAGATTTTTAAATTATATTTGCATATAAGTTAAAAATTAACTATAAACGGGTAATTCATCAATATTAATTGGCTTTCGTTTTCCAAGTTTTTTTTTACTCGATTTAAATTCAGAGAATAATTCATAATCAATATATGATGCAGGTTCTTGATCATGAACTGTTCTTGCTATCATTTTGTATAATTTGAATTCCGGATAACGCTCTTCGCCACATTTTTTATAAAGAATGTTTCTACCTTTATCATCTGTGCACCATTTGTTAATTAATTTAGGTAAAGCATGTGTTTTAAATTTATCACCCCACTTATCATAAAAATGATCATATAAAGAACATCCCAATCTACATAAATCAAAACTTTTATTTGGTTCAATTATTGGTTTTTTTTTGTTATAAAAGGGTTCAATATTATATTGTGTTGCAGCATCACCATTTTCTTTAAAACTGTCACTACATATTACTTTATTTTTATATTTATAAATAGCTCTTCCGAAATCTATTATTTTAAATAATCTTCCATAAGTAGGAACTTTGTAATAACTATTTTTATATTTATATGTTATATTTTTGATATCGGTTTTATTATACATTATATTATTTGTGTGGAGGTCGTTATGTGTAAAATCAAACATTTTTTGATAAGTAATAAGTATCATTAATACTTGAAATAAACAAGAACTCCACTCACATGCTGGTATATCAGCAGATAACAGTGAATCCATAGTATTATCCATTGCTTCAAGACAAATAATTTGAACAGGGAAATTTTTAATTGTTGCAGTGCATTCTACATCAGAATTTAAACTATATTCAGAACTATTTGTATCACTACCATCGTCATCCTCATCACCCTCATCATCCTCATCATCACTATTATTGCTGTGAGAAGAACGGGAAGAACATTTAGAACTTTGTGTACTATTATTTGATGATGTTATATTTGTGCTATATTTCAAAACGATATTATCTGAACCATCAATATTATTATTGTCGAATACTCCCTTAAATAAATCATTTGTTAATAATTCGGGAATATTTAAAGTAGTATTAGAATCTACATTCAACTTTTTACGATAATTTCTTGTAAACGTATCGTCAAATAATAATTGTTCATCAACATTGATATTAAATAATACATTTTTATTCTCTCTAAAAAATTTACTTTCATTTAAATATTCTATATCATCTAAAATATCAATGGTATATTTTTTATGAATACCAAGAAATGAACCATAGAAATCAACACCATGTATAAAGCGATGTGTATGTAAAATATTACTTGTTAGATAAGTGAAGAAACTATCAACATATGCAGAATTATTTGGATCTAATACTTTAGGGTCGCAATTATTATTTGTTAATTTTGGTAAAGTTGTAATATGTTCATCGTCCACATCTTTAAATTTTCCTATCATAAACTTAATAGGATCAATAAGTGGTGAATATTTAAAGAAAGTATTTGTTTTTATTTTTTGTGTGTTGGCTTGAATAGTACATTCAAATTTATTTTGGTTATCTGTAGGACGTATGTCTTTTATGTTATAATATTGGTTTAAATTTATATTTTTATAATTTGTTTCGTTTAATTCAAAAAACCTTTCATATATTGGAATATAATTTTGAATTTTGACTAAATCATTTTCTTCAAAAAGTTTAAATAAAGCACTATTATCATTTTTCTTATAATAAATATTAAACATTTGTATTTTATAATTTTATTATTTTTAAGTAATTTCCGCGTAAAATAGTTCATTTTTATTTGCTCTAAAATATAAATGAATCTAGAATTGAAAAAGTTTAATATGAAAAATATATCGTTTAAACCAAATGAAACAAGTGGGCCTGTAATTGTTCTAATTGGAAGACGTGATACGGGTAAAAGTTTCCTTGTTAGAGATTTATTATATTATCACCAAGATATTCCTATTGGAACGGTAATTTCAGGAACAGAGGCAGGAAATGGATTTTATGCTGATATGGTTCCTAAATTATTTATTCATGATGAATATAATACGGCAATTATAGAAAACATATTAAAGAGGCAAAAAATGGTAATTAAACAAGTTAAAAAAGAAAAGGACGCTTATGGAAAAACAACTATAGATGCGCGTGCATTTGTTATATTAGATGACTGTCTTTATGATAGTTCATGGGCAAAGGAAAAGTTAATGAGACTTTTATTTATGAATGGGCGACATTGGAAAATTATGCTTATAATAACTATGCAATATCCTCTTGGTGTGCCACCAAACTTACGTACTAATATAGATTATACCTTTATTTTAAGAGAACCTTATATTACAAATCGTAAAAGAATATATGAGAATTATGCGGGAATGTTTCCAACATTTGAAAGTTTTTGTCAAGTAATGGATCAATGTACAGAGGATTACGAATGTTTGGTTGTATCAAATAACACAAAATCTAACAAATTAGAAGATCAAATATTTTGGTATAAGGCACAATCCCATAGAGATTTTAAATTAGGAAGTAAGGAATTTTGGGAAATGTCTAAAGATCTTGGAAGTGATGATGAAGAGGATATATATGATCCAAATGCAGGGAAAAAGGGACCATTAATTAATGTAAAGAAAAGTCGTTGGTAAATATAGTTATAAATAATCGCCCAGGAAATAAGATTGTATGATAGTCCGCACAATCAAATAGTTTTTCGGCTATCTTTACAGCCGTGTAATAATAAATAGGAAATCCTAGTAATATTAAACGGTAAATTGTATTATTTTTATATTTTTTCCAAGTGTTATGTATTAAATAAAATGAAGTCAAGCAAAATGACGAGTATAATACAATAAGTATGATTTTATTGATGATATTATTAATAATCTCTCCTTTACAACCGATATATAAATTCCAGGTGGTGTAAATACAGTAAATCAAAAATGTAAGCAGCATTATGATGGAAGGTTTAAATAATATTGAAAATAATACAAATCCGTACATATATACTGTATAAACGATTATTTCAATTAACCATAGCATATATATTATATAACACTAATTTTATTAATCTTGCCACCTCCAAGCCCACAATCTTTCATAAATTTTTTTGCATCTATGTTCTTAAAATTAAAACTACAATCGTGGGTTTCTGCTACACGATGCATTTGACAATATTTGTTTCCACATCTGCATATCATATCGGTTATTGTTACCTTTCTTTTACATCCATCGAGTGTACAACTCTTACTTTTTTGTTTTTTTTCACTCATATGTAATAAACTAATATAAATTTATTTATAATAGTTTATTCAATTTATTGTTTTTTTTCGTTTTTAGCATCATCTGCCTTTGTTCTAATGTTATCCCCTTCAAACAATTCTTTACGTATGTCTGCGCTGCTAATTACTTCATTTGCCTCGATTGTATTTTCAACAGTTGAAACGCCAGCACCTATTAAGTTCCCTTCATCATCGATATTTTGTGTTAATTTATTACCACTCTTCTTTGCCATTTTCACATTTTCATCGATTGCTTCCCTTTTAGCTTTAATAACTCGCTTTTCAAATTCATTTTTTGCTTGCGTTTCATTTTTGTTCTTTTCATACATAAGTTTATTTAACTCTTCTTCAAGATATTCTACCCTACCGGTTTTATATGCAGTTGGTTCCCAAGGCATCCACATACCCACCGGTCCTACATAAACATCGTGATTAGGATCTATTTCTCTTAGCATTTTGCATCTTAGTTCGGCTTCTTCTTGTGAGGGATAACTGCCCCTAATCTTAAGCCCTCGTGTACTTGTTTGAAAGTTGTTTTGTTCAAGAAACAGTTTTTCAAGGTCATCTTCTTTAGCATCAATAAAGTTCTTATAATCATCTTCTATATTAGTTTTTACCAATTCACCCTGTTCGCTTTTAATAAATTCCTGAAGATCTTTCATAATTGAGTCGAAATTAAAATTGTATTTATGAGAAAGAAAGTTAAGGAATTGGGTAAACTTTTCTATATTTTTACTATAATCCCAATGCTTTAGGAATTCTTTAAAAAAGAACAATTCCTTTTGTTTTAATATTTTTTCAGGACTAACAAATGACACACATGTAAATTTCTGTCCCGCAACTGCTTTGTCTTCATCTAATAAATCAACATATTCGTTTCCCTTTTCCATTATATTAATGTTTATTTAATTGGTTCTAAGTATTTTAATTCTTATTTATTTTTTTTCTGTCCAAATAATATAGTATGTTTGGTGAATTAGGAAATCTTTTAGATTTTGGCGAACTTATTCGTCGTGTTGTTAAATATTTGGTTGAAGGCTTTATGGTTGCTATTGCCGCATATGCCATCCCAAAAAGATCCCTTAACTTGGATGAAGTTATGCTTATCGCATTAACAGCGGCAGCAACATTCTCAATCCTGGATACATATGTGCCTAGTATGGCTGTCGGTGCTCGTTCGGGTGCTGGTTTTGGTATGGGTGCTAATTTGGTTGGGTTCCCCCGCTAGTTAAATATAATAATTTTATGAATTAATAATTATTATATTGTAGGAATATATTCCCATTTTAATTCGGCACAAATTTTTTTCCAAATTTCATCTTGTTCAATGCGCTTTACAGGATCTTTAAGCATCGGAAAAAATGGTAAAAAAGATACTTCTCCCAATAATTCACAAATTTTATATAACACATAATAGTAATTTAAAAAATTAACGCGGTCGTCTGGACAATGTGTAGCATATGGTCTTTGTATATCCATAAAAAGACTACATAATTTATCTTCTAATTCGGTACTCATTATGGGTGGTTTTATTCCTAGTTTTTCTTTAATAAATGGTATATGTTCATAATATTTATTATATCCCAATTTTTTTAAAATTTCCTTTGCTCTTTTATTTGTTAATTCTGTTATACTCGTACGCTCTTTTTTTATTTGAGATATAATATTTGTAAGAACTTCTTCTGGTATTTGCGTAGTTTCTTTTGCTTGAAATTGTGCCAAAATCTCCCTAAAATGATTAATTCTTTTATATGCATAAAAACATACTTCCTTTGGGGGCTCTTTAAAAGATGGCTTCTCGTGAACAATAATATAAGGAATGCGTACACTACATTTATTACATATTTTAACACCTTCTGTTTCAACAGCAATTAACTCTCCATTACAACGTTTGCATTCTTCCTGTGAAATTTTATAATTATCAATATCTATATATTTGTCATCAATATTTGTAAAATACTGCTGTATTGTATTTATATCTGTTGACGTATCTTTGCTTTGAGATACATATTTATCAAAGAAACTATGTAAAATTTTTGCCTTTGTCCCTCCCCCACTTAATTCCTTTTTTTTTTCAAAATATTGAAATACAAGTTCTACATTATTTAATAGGTATTTCCTTTTTTCATCTTTATAATCCCTTATCTGTTTTTTTATGATTCCTAGTTCATCCTGCATTTTTAATGTTGTTTCAATATCATTATTGTTTGTTTTCTTTAATTTAGCTAATATTTTTTGTTTTCTTTCTTCCAATTTTGGTATACTATTTTCTTCAATAGTTTGAAAATGTTTCATTTTTTCATTATGTTGATTATCAACGGTTAATATATTTTGTCCTTTTTTTGATAATTTTTTCTTTGCTCTTGGTTTAAACGATGGCATTAAACTAATTTATTTACAAATTTTTAATAGTATTTTTAGCAATATCTTTAATTTGTGTTAAATCATCACTTACTTTTTATTAATATATTATAAATGGATAACATTTCATCATCAGAACATGTAATAAAACATAAATCCTTTTTTATATTATCGGCAATTGATAAGGGTTGGGTTGTAAAAAAGAGAAATAATAAATATATATTTACAAAAAAGCATGGAGGCAATAAAGAAATTTTTTCTGATGCGTTTTTGCAACGTTTTATGGAAGAAAATATCGATTTTAATAAATGACGTTTTTATTTTATCAAGTAATACGCGATTTTCGTCAAAATTATAATATTTAGCAATATTATAACAATGGGAGGAGGATTAATGCAATTAGTAGCCTATGGCGCACAAGATGTATATTTAACAGGAAATCCACAAATTACTTTTTGGAAGGTGACGTACCGTCGCCATACAAATTTCGCGATGGAATCGATTGAACAAACTTTTAACGGACAGGCGGATTTCGGACGTCGTGTTCAGTGCACTATCTCCAGAAATGGTGATCTTGCATACCGCACTTATCTGCAGGTAACATTGCCAGAAATTGGACAAGAAAACTGTTGCAACACTACGGGCTGTGAGAAGGTCTATGCCCGCTGGCTCGACTACCCTGGTGAGCAACTTATCTCGATGGTTGAAGTGGAGATTGGAGGACAGAGAATTGATCGTCAGTATGGTGACTGGATGCACATCTGGAACCAGCTTACACTTACCGCTGAACAGGAGCGTGGGTACAACAAGATGGTTGGGCAGACTACGCAACTGACTTACCTCATCGACCCGAACTTTGCGGATGTGGACTCTGCTTGTGCTTCGACCGAGGTGCCCGCAGCCGTTTGTGCCCCACGCAATGCTCTTCCGGAAACGACTCTTTACATTCCGCTTCAGTTCTGGTTCTGCAGAAACCCGGGACTCGCGCTCCCTCTGATTGCCCTGCAGTACCACGAGGTTCGTGTGAATCTGGAACTTCGTCCTTCGGATGAGGTGCTTTTCGCCGTCAGCGACCTTGCCTCAAATGTAAAGGCTCAGGATAAAGCCAAACCTGGAGACCCCATGAAGCATCAGTCCACGTCTGATCCGGCGAGGTTCGGGGCGGAAATCGGCTCCTCAGTCAAGGACCCTGCTTCTTACCAGAAGTCGCTAGTAGCCGCTTCTCTGTACGTTGATTACATCTTCCTTGATACGGATGAGCGCAGACGCATGGCGCAAAACCCACACGAGTATTTAATTGAGCAGCTCCAGTTTACTGGTGATGAATCGGTTGGGTCCTCGTCTAACAAAATCAAGTTGAATTTCAACCATCCCTGTAAGGAATTAGTATGGGTTGTACAGCCAGATTCTAACGTTGATTACTGTGCTTCGTTCCTTAAGGGAACTGATCTTAACCAGGCCCTGGGTGCGCAGCCATTCAACTACACTGATGCTCTTGATGCCTTGGTGAACTCAATTGCGGCATTCTCTGGTCCGATGGGTGTTTATATGGATAGTGATGGGACGAACGATAGCGGTGGCAATAGAGCTTTCATTGATGGTGCCGTCTTCCAGGATCCGGGTGCGGATACTCTGAAAAGTGTGGGTATTCAGTGGGGTGAGCGCCTCGGTAAGGATGGTTATCAATGGAATGTACCGACTGGTACGGGCTCTGCAGGGTCGACGGGGTGGCCTGTGATGGGAGTATCGGGGGAAGTTCTGTGCCCCGCTAGCGGTGGGATGACGGGTACCAACCAATACTGGACGCCAAATATGGGCGTTCCGTTCCCAGTTGAGCACATCCCAGATTCGGGTGTTTCTGATGCCGGGGCGTTCGTTCTCGCCGAAAGTGCCCTCAACATGCACTGCTGGGGACAGAACCCAGTTGTGACTGCCAAACTGCAGCTTAATGGTCAGGACCGCTTCTCTGAGCGCGAGGGTACCTACTTCGATCTCGTGCAGCCATACCAGCATCACACACGCAACCCAGATACCGGTATTAATCTATATTCCTTCGCCCTCCGCCCAGAGGAGCACCAACCAAGTGGGACCTGCAATATGTCCAGAATCGATAACGCGACCTTACAATTAGTATTATCCACTAATGCTATTGGTGGCGACCAGACGGCTAAGGTCAGAGTGTATGCCACTAACTACAATGTCCTCCGCGTGATGAGTGGTATGGGTGGTCTCGCGTACTCTAACTAAATTTATATAGTATATTTTATTATAAAATATTATATAAATATATATGGACAACAGTCTGATAATAATAGGAATACTTTTGATTATATTAATTTATTTCATATCGTTTATACCTTACCATAACCGCGAAAAAACAGTATATGTAAGAGATGTACGACCTATTCATAGTAGATTTTTTGTTCCATACTGGCAATCACCTCCGATGTATCATCCACACAGAAGGCATTTTAGACGACATTTTAAGCGTCACAATTATTAACTGATTTAATATATATTTATAATATAATGGAACTACTTGACGTTATTTTAATTATCATTATAATCCTAATTTTAATTGTAATTGTTTATAATTTCTTTGCATATGGGAGAGATTTGGCTATATACCCCAAAAGAAAAGTAAAACGAGTTTCAGATGAGGAATATTACCCTGGGTCACCTGTTTATGATGAATATACAGATGATGAATATAGTGAGGGGAATAGCGATGATGATGGATACTATGACTCCGATAATGGGGACACAACTCATACAAAAAAGGAAAGATACTCAAATTCTAAAAAGATTGCGAAATATGTCGCAAATCATTTACAATCTTGATTTTTAAATTGAATTATATTCAAACATCATCCTCCGTGCCTCGTACGATCTAGTTATCATCAAATATATTATTGTAAAGTTTACAAACAACAACGAAATTAACATCATTCTGTGCTTATCTAAAAGAACTCACCGCACTCTTCATCATCATCATACTCTTCCTTTTTACAGAATAAATTATTCATATTAATTGCTTCTGTATTATCATCAGATTTTGTAAATAATTTTGTAATTATACCATCGTGTCTCACGCGGATACTATAATCATTTTTTTCATCCTTACGTCCGACTCTCCCACACCCTTGAATAATCTTTTCTTGAGACATTTCACCCAGATCCTTACCAATATAACCGTGACAAAATTGATAGTTTGTTCCATATATATAGTCTGTCGATGCAATAATAAGATAAAGGCGTTGATGCATTGCCAAATCCTTCATAATCGCAACATAATCATCACACGCATGTTTTGTAAATACCCCAATACCCATTAAAAGCAAGAACTTCCAATTAACATTTACATCAAGTAACATTATTCGCTCTACAATATCATCATCTATCGCACTGGAAAATGCATTTTTAATATTTCCTTTCCCCCAAGTTTCAAGATGCTCTGTACTATTTGGAATAAATTTATTTCCTAGTTGCACCCTCCGCACCTGACCTCTTAGAAATTCACAACGTTCCAAAGTAAGTATATCCTTTGTATCTTTATCATCATTCTCCTTTACTTTATCGTCTGCCTTTTCCTCACTATTGTCCTTGTTTTTATTTAAATCTTTCATCAGTTGTTCTATTTCTTGGCGAAGTTTTTCATTGTTTTTGATATCCTCGATAATCGCTCCAAACATAACCCTTGGAATTGACGCGGTCTTTAGGCAAAATTTCCCAATTCGTTCAACATTATCCGCCAAATAAATCGTTGGTCCATCAGTTAATGTATGAGCATCATTTGTTGTAATATTAATACTGGATTCATATAACGGTTGTCGTTCTGCAATAAAGTATTCGTGAACAGGTTCATATTGATCTTTTAAATTATTTAACAAAATTAGATAATATCGTTTTATACTATTTGTTGTAATGGTTTCAATCGATTCAAAATAGTTATCAATCTGATAACGCACATTAAATGTACAATTTTTATTTACATATATTATAAATTTTGTAATTTCCCTTACATCTAGATGACGCAACAACGTTTTATAATTTTTAATATGTTCCAAACACCCCCTAATTTCTTCATACGTTGAAAATAGTAAATGTGGCATAACAACCATACCATTAGAATCAATGATTGGAATAGTTTTGGAACATTCATTATTACTAATCGTTATAATATTGGCACTTGAAAACTTTTCTATAAAACTATCCACAGTCTCTTGTATGTCTTCTACTTTCGGTAGAGTTGCAGATGAAAGAATAATATTAGGTATTTCATTATCTTGCCAGTTTTGTTTCATTATATTATGAAAGGGATGCTTTTTATAATCAAGAGTGATCGTTGGTTCATCCCAGTATAATAGTAAATCCTCACTTTGGTTAAAAGCCTTCATATATCGCATCGCTGGCAAATAAGACTGTATATCACTAATCATAATTTCAACATTATCTCCTACACTATTATCTACACGAAATATACCACCCGTTTTTCTATTTCGAACACTTTCTTTGGCAGCAAACCAATGAAGACGAATATTATCTGTATCCTTACATCCAAATGCAACTGCTATTTTAATATTCATTGAAATACAAGCCTTCGCCAATTGCAAACCAACATGTTTTGCAGCACAAACAAATATAATTTTATACTTTTTTGATAGACCAATTGGTGTTAATGTTTTTCCCATACCTGTCGGCGCCTGATACATTATCATTTTTGGTCCTTCCTGTTTGCAACAAACAAATATATCTCGTTGGTGTTTATATAATCTTAAATCTTTATAACGAATTAAATCTGTGTTTCGTTCTATATATTGATATGCATTCTCAATAAACTCTATCTTAGACACACTATCATCATACAAATTTATAACATACTTAATCTGTTCGCTAATAACACAATTTATATTAGATATTTTGTATTTTAACAAATGTTTTAGAGTATAATATAACTTATTTTTGATTGCCCCCTTTGCATCTAAAAAGTTCTTTAATTTATCAACTAACACAAATTCAAATATATTATCTTTAATACTGTTTATTTTTGTTTCAAAGTTTTGTATACGTATCAAATCTGCCTTTTTTAGTTTTTGTTTACTACCCTTAATCTTACAATTCGATTTTAAATTATGTTCTTCAAACATTTTATCAATCATATCTTGAAAATATGTCTTATACAGGTATTCATCAAACTCCCTCTTTTTTTTCCCATTTTTATCATCCTGGATTGATAGTTTTATAAAATTTAATAATGTTGTTGTTGCATTTGATGTAATACCTGGAGAATCAAACCCGATGTGTATCATTTTTAAAATACCCAATTCTTCTGGAGAAACTGCGATTTCCAATGAATCCCATTCTTCTTTTGAAAGTTTTCGTTGTTCTAAATCCATATTATGTAGTAATTATATTTATCTGTAATAATATTTATATCAATTTTATTTCATTATAAGATTAATATAAATAAAAAGTAAAATAAACAAAACTCTTGTATAATAGATAATGCCTACTATTATTTCTGTTGAAGGTAACATTGGTTCGGGTAAATCTACTCTGGTATCTGAGATGAAAAAAGTATTACCATCTTTATTGAATAATAAAATTTATTTTCTTCAAGAACCAGTTGATGAATGGGAAAAAATACGTGACACAAATGGCGAATCAATTATTACAAAATTTTATAGAGACCAAAAGAAATATGCATTTTCGTTTCAAATGATGGCATATATATCGCGATTAAAAACATTAATGGAAACCATAGATAAAATACCATCAAACGCAGTTATTATATGCGAACGCTCCGTATGGACAGATAAACATATATTTGCAAAAATGCTATATGAAGAGGGTAATATTGAAGAAATCAATTATATTATTTATAATAAATGGTTTGATTTTTTCATAAAGGGATCAAGTTTGGACGGAATTATTTATTTAAATACCGACCCGAATACTTGTCTTGAAAGAGTACTCAAAAGGAAACGGGATGGAGAGAAAATACCTCTCGAATATTTAGAAAAATGTCACAATTATCATTTAGACTGGTTTAAAATAGCAAGTCAACCAATGTTATCATTAGATGATAAACAAAAAAATACAGACAAATTAACAGATGATTGGTCAGATAAAATTATAACATTTATAAAAGAATTGCAACTCAAAAAACCCAACAAACCATTGGATGTAAACGAATTATTAAGGAAAAGTTGTTGTTAAACAAATGATTAATATATAACATAAATCTTATATATTAATTTTAATACTCGTATTTAATCAATAAATAGGCATATCCTTTTCAATTATCTCTCCACCCTTGGTACGGAACACTTGTTTGATTGTCTTTTTTGGTGTGCGGTCCTTCACATCTTTGATGAATTTCGTGGAGGTCAGGGATTTCAGTTTGATGTCCTTGACATACATGGGTTTCACTAATGCACCCACTTTGTCTGTAATGTGATTGCTACCCAATATGGTAAACCCGTTTCTGACATCTACATTTGGTATGTTCTTCACCACTAATGTCACGGGTCCAAAGGGAATAAACATCTTTTCTTCTTTGGTTTCTTTTGTGGACCAGTTATACTGTTTTCCCATGCTACTCTTGGTCTCATACTCTTCATTGGTCGTGGAGTGGATCACTTCAAAGGTCTTTAAATCAATGGTCACACTGTCCTCCCCCCAAGAAACATGTAATTTTGAGAAATATGCTGGGAATTCATCGACCTTGTATCCTTCAATGATTTCTTCACTGAACAATTTGTTTCTATGAATGGCGAGATCCGTGAGTTCTTCTTTATTCAATAGTGTCGTTTCGGTATTTAATGTGAAGGGTTTGTTTTCCAATGTTCCTTGGATCATTCTGGAAAATCCCGTGAAATCAGCCATTTTGTAGGTGATGCCATTGAGGGTGGTGATGTATGGGTCGGCGGTGCCACCAGTAGCACTAGTAATAATATTAATTTCAAACCACACAATTCCGTCGTCATTATTTAATGTCGATGGGTTTACAGTCGTTGTGTGGAGGGTTACCCCCCCAACTAGTATATTTAATACTAGTTGGAGCCCGGGGTCGACCCCCGACTTGGTGGTGCTCGTCACCCCAAACGGAGAGGAGGGAGAGGAGAAGATGTCGTTGAATGTAGTGTCATACCTACCAACTGCAATATAGTAGACTCCCACACTGATTTCAGTTAAGAATAACAAACTCTCCGACGACGACTTCATGTCCGGTTGTCCGATATCCTCCACCCCTATTCTATGGCCACCACCTTGCTCGTGCGCCTGCTGACTGACAATCGTCTTTCTGTACGCATCATCATTCACCAGGTTCCGCCCTGCCTGTGATACTACCAAAGCCCCAGCTTGCGAATATAGACCAAGCTCTGTATCCCACGACGTCCCGTACGTTGATACTGAAAACGTTGTTCCTAGAGGACAGAGGATATCTCCGAAATTTGTTTCTGTGTGTGTTTTAGGTGTAGGCATTTATATATTAGTATAATATATAAATATTTACAAAAAATTTAACTATAATATGTTTATTCTTTGTTTAACCAAATATTACATATAAAAAATATTATGAATAATCATTCATTCTAAATTGTTTATGTTATTTAAATGATATTTGTTGTAGAATAACATTTAAATTATTAGCATATTGTTGATAAGAATCTAATATATCGGCATATCCTTTTCAATTATCTCTCCACCCTTGGAGCATTCTGGAAAATCCCGTGAAATCTGCCATTTTGTAGGTTATGTCATTAATAGTTATCAATTAACAATGTATTTAATTTGCATTGCGGTTTATATTTTAGAATATCCATTTCTTTAGTATTTGTTTTGAAATCGTCAACTCCATAAATATCTTGTAAACACAGCCACTCAAAAATCCCCCCAGGATATGTATACACATTTTTAAACCCAAGATAAACTAACTCCTGATATTTTTTGTAAATGGTATCATCTATATTATTTCTCCCATAAATAATTATTTTAGTCATTCGACCACGAGTTAGTATATCATTAATAACCTTTTCTTCATTATTTGGAGAGATTGTGCCAGTTATTACACACTTTTGGTCATTAGAACCTAATGTGTTTATCAAGATACCACAATTATTATTTTTTTGAATATACTGTATATCTTCAAATCCAACCTTTTTTATAGAAGGTGTGTTTCCCATTAATATTATTAATACAAATCTTTTAATATTTAAAATTTGTATTAATCAAATGTGACTACCACTTCTACTCTTTCCTTTTTAATACTTTTTGTAGCAGACATTGATAATTCTTGTCGTTTTCTTCTCGTTTTACCATCACCCTTTTGTCTATTCGTTTTTGAATTATTTCTATTGTTCATGTCCGTTTCTATATCTTTTAAATTCTCTTTTATATAATTAATTACATTATTTTCCAATATCCATCTAAAAAAATTTAGTTGACCTATGGTAGTTTGTATGCTGGTCCCTTCCCCATATGGTATCGTTATTCTATCCCATCTACAAAACGGATCAAATCGTTTTTTTGAATAAGCCTTTAGTTTTAATTTATAATCGATATATACCTTAAACCGTCTTTTATCCCCTCCTAGTTCGGTTATATCATAATAAGTATAATATTTTTTACTAAAATTTGTAACAAACCAATCTATCAATCTAAGAGATATATCACTTTGTCCGTTAATTATTGACAAAATTTTATTTATATTATTATCTTTATTATAAAATTTTGTCAGCCCTTCTAATAATAAAGAATTTTGTGTTGTATAAGACATTATATTAATCATTGGGGGATACTTTAAATACTTATCATATTTAAATATTACTATCTATGGGACGTAAAAGAGTATCTTGTACTTTTAAATCGTCCAAATAATTACAGCCTGTTAAAAACGGATTAATTGGTGTTTGAATTATCAACTGTCTTTGTGCAATTCGGTTACTTGATAATTCTCGTTTATCACTTGGTTCATCATAAAATGGTTTCATCTCCTCGCGTATAACCGGTGCCTTTTTTTCGGTAGGAGTTTCTACCTTTTCATTTGTTTTTCTTGAAGATTTTACATTAAAGGTATCGTTGCCCCATTTCCAATAAATATAATTACTCATTAATAATGTATAATATTTAAAAAAGTTTTTTTATTCTCATTTGTTTCGTATATTTAAATTTATCTTTGTCACGACACCTTTTTTGCAAATTACATTGTAAGCAAGATATGACAGTATTATCATTACTATGACAAAGATTATTTTCTATTCTATCTAAACTCCACTGTTTTTTATCGCGTGTTTCATTATATAATAATATTACATCTTTCATGCAATAATAACACCTTAACTTTGAAATAATAAGTTTTTCCAAAAGTTGTTCGTATAAAATAAACTCGTTAGCACTGTATCTGTCCTTTTTTAAATCTTGATTTTTATAACCGTTTAACTTTAAGGATAGATTTCTTTTTATTTTCTCTCCATTTTCCGTTTTTTCCTCTAAAAAAAGTTTATTCAGATCAGTAATCTCCTTGATATGTCGCTCTTTATTATATACAGCTTCCTTTCCTCCTCCAATTATTATAATTTTTTTCATATATATATATATATCTTTATTATCGATATTTTATTATTGTTAAAATTATTGAACCAATAATAAAACATCTAAAGCTGTGAAAGAATATATGAATATGTGAATATATATATATATATATGAGCGACCAATGTGTAGAGTTACAAAATATACAATATCAAACAATGCTTTTAAATAATAATAATACAGTAATATCAACTATCCAAGATAGTGATAATATAGAACATTTTTTAAATCATGAGAAGGAAAATAGTTATTACAAACCATGGAATAAACTTGGTAACCACATTAAACTTCAAATTTTAACACAGTATATCGAAACATTAAGTGAAGAAAGAAATTATACAAACGAACAACAAAAGGAACTTTTACAATATATTAAAACGTGTATTCAGAGGAAAAAACTATCAAAAATCAAAGATGTTAATTATGATAAAGAAAAAGGTATAATTAATAATATCCCAAATCTTATTTTTGATAAAACACGACAGAAATTCACACTTAAAATAATGGAAAAAAAGAAATCATCTCTTAAAAGCCTTGCTCCACCACGAAGAAACAAAAAGAATAAACTAATAATTTTAAATAAACAATGTGATAAAGACAAACACAAATAATGCTGAAAATAAATTGATATAAATATAATATAGTATATTATATCAGTTACTATGAACGACATTCCTCTTGAGGAGTCAATTGAACATATCACCGCAATTATAGATGATTTTATGAATGATAATTATTTAGATCTAATGAATCCGAAAATAAAAGATATTATCCTAAAAAATATAAAACCGATATTATGTTTAATATATAATAAGGAGGTTTCTGAGGATATTGATAATGATATTAATGATATTTATGATATAGATGATTTGTTAAATATGTCGATAGATACTTATTTTGGGATGAATGATATTTCGCGAGAGATACACTCGAACAAGGTTAAATCCCTGAATAAAGAATATGTTAATAAAAGATTAATCGAATTGCGAAATATTCCACTGCCAGCACAAAATACACCAGAATGGTTTGATTATAGATGGAATCGATTGACAGCAAGTTCTGCTTGGAAGGCATTATCTAGTGATGCAATGGTAAATTCGTTGATTTATTCGAAATGTAAACCCATAGATAGGAATAAAAACGAGTCTATTAATATAAATTCGCCTACACACCATGGTCACAAATTTGAACCTGTTTCGACAATACTATATGAAAAAAGATTTGATACAACGATTGAAGAATTTGGCTGTATTCCAGACCAAACGAGTCCAATTTTGGCTGCATCGCCAGATGGTGTTAATGTTAAAGAGGATAGTCCTTTATATGGGAGGTTGCTTGAAATAAAAAACCCAGTTAGTAGAATACCCACAGGATCAACAAAATTGGATTATTGGGTTCAAATGCAATTTCAAATGCACGTAATCGGATTGCATGTTTGTGATTTTCTTGAAACTTGTTTTAAAGAGTATGAAAATGAAACAGAATTCAATGAAGATGGTTCATTCACCAAAACAAGGGATGGGAAGGACAAGGGTATTATTGTTTGCTTAAATGATGGTAAGAAACCAATATATTTATATCCGCCATTGGGTTTATCCCAAAAAGAATTTGATGAATGGTATGATAAAATGATGGATGACACTAGTGGTTTGACGTGGATAAAAAATACATACTGGTATCTTGATATATATTCTTGTGTTACGGTTAAATACAATAAAAAATGGTTTGACATAGCGGTACCATATTTTACAAATGTATGGAATATTATCGAAAAGGAGAGAATATCAGGGTATGCACACCGAGGTCCGAAAAAAAGAGTAGTTAAAAATATAACAAATGAACCACAAAATACAATTATACCTCCTAAAATGACCCTTATGTTACGCACTAGTTCTTTATGAGCAAAAATAATTAACTCTTTTACAGTTTCTACTTGGAGGGGCCGGCCAACATTCTTCTTCTATTGTTTTTTTTTCATATAACCCTCCACAAACATCAGCTGGTGCGGCTGTTCCATTACAAGGTTGTGTCCAATTTTTAATATTGTTTGTTTTTTGTTTATATGAACCAGCTGACCAGGTAGGAAATAATTTCCATTGACTATTGTAATTCCAGGTTGATAACCCACCTGGTGTTTTTAATGGATAATAATTTGTAAGTAATGGGTTATCAACACTTTGTGGATAAATACCGTGGGATATAAATCCCTCTTTGATGTCAAATGTTATATATAGTATTGCTAAAATAAGAATACACGCAATAGTTCCATTAATAAATAACTTACTTTTATTCATATATATTATAATATGACATTTAAATGTTGAATAAAAAAGTTTGTAAAAATTTTTTTAGTACTATAATGTATAACAGTAAATGACTTGTTATTGGGACAGCATCATATCGTGTTTAACAAAAGAAGACTATTCTATTATTGGACTTACGAACACTCCCACACGAGAGAAGTTTATAGAGAAATTAAAAGAAAAAAACAAAATAATAACTGCATTATGGCAAGGAAAACCATTAAGTAAGAAGGAATGTGAAGAGCATAAAGAAGCAATCAGACTTTATAATATAAAGGGAATATATAACGGACACTTAACATCCACATGTGATACATTTTTGCTTTTAATATGTCATTTAATGAATTTAAATATAGATCACAAATTTTTAAATACAAAAATAAAATATTCTTGTCTGGGAACACCAAGAAGGACGTTATATTTTAAATCGAATAGGGGGCATTTTCAGTGTGGGCGATAAATTATATTTTAAGTTACAATGATTTAAAATATAATTGATAATATCTCTATCAATGGATTTTAATGAATATGTTATAAAGCGAAACGGTGAAAAGGAAATTGTGTCATTTGATAAGATATTAACGCGTGTCAAACGTCTTGGAAAAACAGAACTCAATATTAATTATACACAATTAGTAAAAAAAATTATAGATATGCTTTATAACAATATACAAACAATTAAAATAGATGAATTAACAGCACAGGAGTGTGCATCACTAATAACAACACACCCTGATTATGGGATTTTAGCGAGTAGAATTCTAATTTCAAATCATCACAAAGAAACATTGGGTGATTACAAAAATGTTATTACTAAGTTGTATAATAACAAAGATATACACGGTAGTCATTCGCCTATAATTAGTAAGCAATTGTATGATACTGTTGTAGAGAACAGTGATAAAATACAAACAATGTTAAATTACAAGAGAGATTACGAATTTGATTATTTTGGATTTAAAACGTTAGAACGTGCTTATCTTTTAAAAATAAATGGAGTTATTATTGAACGCCCTCAGCATATGTGGATGAGAGTGGCGTTATCAATTCATAGAAATGACATGAAATTGGTGGAAGAAACATATAATTTAATGTCACTAAAGTATTTCACACATGCGACACCAACATTATTTAATGCTGGAACACCTCGACAGCAATTAAGTTCGTGTTTTTTGCTTGCAATGGAGAATGATTCTATCGATGGTATATATTCAACTTTAACAGATTGTGCAAAAATCAGTAAATGGGCGGGGGGTATTGGGTTACATATACATAATATTCGTGCGAGTGGTTCAAAGATTCGCGGGACGAATGGAACATCAAATGGTATAGTACCTATGTTAAGAGTATTTAATAATACAGCACGCTATGTTGATCAGGGCGGTGGAAAAAGAAATGGTTCTTTTGCGATTTATCTCGAACCGTGGCATAAAGATATTAACGATTTTTTGGATATGAAAAAAACACATGGCGATGAAGAGATGCGTGCCCGTGATCTGTTTTACGCTTTATGGATTCCTGATCTTTTTATGGAAAGGGTTCAGAAAGGTAAAAAGTGGACCCTAATGTGTCCAGACGAGTGTCCTGGTTTAAGTGACGTTTATGGTGACGATTTTAAATATTTATATGAAGAGTATGAAAGCGAGGGGAAGGGTATAGCTGTAAATGCCCAGGATATTTGGTTTAAAATATTAGATTCACAAATAGAAACTGGCACACCTTATATGTTATATAAAGACGCGTGTAATCAAAAGAGCAATCAAAAAAATCTGGGAACTATTAAATCGAGCAATCTTTGTACAGAAATAGTGGAATATTCAGATAGTAATGAAAGTGCAGTATGTAATTTAGCAAGCATAGCTTTATCCAAATTTGTACAACCGTGTCAGATAAGTAATGCTGATTTACCGAATATTGTTATTTATACAAAAGTTGGGTGTTCTTATTGTACGCTTGCCAAACACCTTCTTAAAAAGAATGATTTAGCCTATGAAGAAATAATGGTAAATGAATATGAAAAAGGAGAGATAAATAATGAAATGCATCAAAAGTTTGGGGTAAATATCAAAACATTTCCATTTATTCTCTCCGATAATAAATTAATTGGTGGTTATACAGAACTATTGAAACTCCTCCGACCTACATTTAGTTATGTTAAGTTGCATCATATTACGAAAATCATTACAGAAAATTTAAATCGGGTGATAAACATTAATTATTATCCTACTGAAAAAACCAGCGAAAGTAATTTTAAACACAGACCCATTGGACTCGGTGTTCAGGGATTAGCAGATGTTTACGCATTGATGGATATGGGTTTTGATTCAATCGAAGCCAGAGAAATTAATGAAAATATATTTGAGACAATTTATCATGCAGCAATAGAAAAAAGTTGTGAATTGGCAGAAAAACAAGGAGCATACTCCACTTTTAAAGGTTCTCCTGCTTCCAAAGGTAAATTATCTTTTGATTTATGGGGTTATACACCAAAAAGCAAAATGTATGATTGGGAACAATTAAGAACATCTGTAAAATTATACGGTCTTAGAAATTCTCTACTGGTCGCTCCTATGCCAACCGCATCAACCTCGCAAATTTTAGGAAACAATGAATGTTTTGAACCATTTACAAGTAATATCTATGTTAGGAGAACAAATGCGGGAGAGTTTGTGTTGGCAAATAAACATCTATTGAGGGAATTATGCGAACTTGATATGTGGACGGAAGAAAATAAAAATAATATTATAAAAAACAATGGTTCTGTTCAAAATATGGATATTCCCAAACACCTTAAGGATAAGTATAAGATTGTTTGGGAAATACCGATGAAAAGCATTATAGAGATGGCGGCGGATCGTGCTCCATTTATAGATCAAAGTATGAGTATGAATCTTTGGATGCAAAGCCCTACTTATAAAAAACTTACAGCAATGCATTTCTATTCGCATAGTAAAGGTTTGAAAACCGGTATGTATTATTTAAGAACAAAGGCAAAGGCAGCACCACAACAATTTACCATTGACCCAACAGAAAATAAAACAAACGATGAAGAAGAAGAATGTTTAACATGTTCTGCATAAAATATATATATATATATATATTAATGGGGGACACAGAAGAGCTTTACTGGATTATGATGGGTATCGCGGAGGGAACGCCTGAGGAGCAAGTAGTCAGGGCACTTGAATTATTAATGTCGCCCACAGTAGATGTAAATTATAAAACTGAAGGAGGGGACTTTTCCGATAATCTCACTATGGACAACTTTGGGGAATGGTTTACGAAAATAGGTAAGACCGCTCTTATGAACGCGATTAGTTCAGATCGTATTGATTTGGTTCAATTATTACTAGAGACTAGGGGACAGACTGGATTGGATTTAGACTTACAGGACGAAGGTGGGATGACAGCATTAATGTACGCCGCCGTCTTAGATGAACCCGTTATGGTAATGGAGTTAATAAATAATGGTGCCAATTTAGATAAAACGGCTCGTGTAGGTCCGGGTAAAAATTGGACTGCTTTGGATTTGGCGATAAAAACTAAAGAAATTGGTGTTGAAGTTAACCCGCGTCCTTGGCGCAAACCAGCGGATAGTTTCTTAAATACTATATATATACTTGAAAACGCTATGTTGGCAGCGGCTGATAGAGAAAAAAAAAGAAAACAACGTATGAAGGCGATGACATTGGCCTTTTCGTCTTCGGATAAAGTACACTATCACCTTCCTTCTCACATTGCTTCGTTTACTCCGCTCGATATTGAAGACACTCCTCCAACGGTAGAACAGATGGAGGCGTGGAAGGACCAATTAAAAAATGTCCATAAAGGCACCAAAGAAGAAAGAAAAGAAAATGCGGGTAAAATAAAAAAGAAAGGTACAAAAAAAATAAAAAAAAGGATAAAGAAACGACGACATAGGAAAACAAGAGTAAAATAAAATTAGACTGTGAACTTATCCCATAGTTTTTTAATTTCGGTATTATATTCGAGATAATCGACGTCAAAATAGAGTTTTCCAAAACATCTGAAACACACCAATATATCAATCAAAGAATTATGTAAATTATTTGGCACAGTGTTAAATAATGTATGATGCAATTCGCTTAATTTTGGATATTTTAGTTCCTTTTTTTTAGTAAATTTGTTAATGTGTTCAATATTACATAATGTAGTTCCGTGTTTCATTGTACAATATTTTACTTTTCTAACAGCATTTAACATATCTTTTAAACTATATTTGTTACGAATTTGTTCAACATGAATAACTTTTGAATCAAACTCATCATTATGCGCAACAAGCATATGTGAATCCTTTACATCTTTCATAAACTTTGCTAATACGGTTTTTATATTAGTGCCTTTTTTTAACATTATATCTGTTGTAATTTTATGGATTTTACTACTTTCTTCTGAAATGCCATAACCTGGGGGCAATTTAACAATATAATCATTCATAGATTCAACCCTATTATATGATGTATCATATACTAACCAAGATAATTGTACGATATAAGGCCATTTCGTAGTATCGTGAACTGATCTTGATTTAGGTAATCCAGTTGTTTCGCAATCATATATTAAAAGTCTCATTGTTTATACTTATATTTAGAGTATAATTACTAATATCAATTTAATATTTTATAGTATAATTACCACTATTGAACTCGATTAAAAGAGGTATTGGTATTTTATCAAAATCTATCAATGTTGTATTTAATTCGAATCGTTGTTTTGCTTCTGGATTGTTATTTAATCTTTCTTGAAACAATTCTTTATTATTATAATACCTTTCTGCAGTTTTAATACCACATTTTGGAAACACACTTGGGATTGCATCGCTTTTATCTCCCATAACAATTTTACAAAATAAATCCTTTTTACAATCTTTAAAACTCTGTTTGCTATCTTGTAAATATTTATATTTTAGATTGATAGGCTGAACATTTTCATCCGCCAATTGCAAGTAATCCATATCACTTGTTATTATATGTATCTTATAATCTTCTACAACTCCCTTAATATTTTTGACTGTTAATGCGATACAATCATCAGCTTCTAACGTAGGATGCTGTAATAACATTTTAACATTTGCTTTTTTAAATAATTCATCGGTTGCAACAATGTTAAATATATCTCCAATGTGGGGATCACAAACTCTACCTACTTTATACTTTTCGAATAAAGAGTTTCTCCATATATCCTTTCTTTTACAATCCATTGCAACAATAATAATAGGTTTATCAAGTTTTAATTTTTTAATTACTTCTTGAATTTTTCTAACAAATACGGATTTAAATCTCTCCATAAAATCAATATTTTCAGCAGGATTTCCTAACGGTTCATCGGGTTTTGCGTGCTTCCACCATTGTAAAAGTGCATGATAACGATAAAAGATATAGTAACTTCCGTCAATTAGTAAAAACTGTGGCATTGTTTATAATAAGAAATTTTTTATTATATACATTTTTCAATTTATTTATTAACAACTAATAGTAAATTCAGGTAAAGTCATATACAACTTATTATCATCAATCATACGAACAGACATATTTAAAGCAGATAATCCATATTTTCCCGGTAACTGAATAGTCCAACAGTCGGTAATCTTCTTTTCCTTAACAATATCCTTACTTTTATAATCGTCCAAAATATATACATCTTTAAATTCAATACCGAATTCTAATTCTTCTTTAGTAAGCGATTGAACCAAACAGGGAGGCGGCCAAACTGAATTAATCATCTTTGAAATAGTAAGGTGTTCATCTCGATAACATTTCTTCCCCCTAATACCAATCAACATATACTGCTGAACATCACCAATTTCATATACGTGAGAAAACCAATTTGAAGTTATATATTGTCCACTAATGGACCCGCGTTTTGGATTTGAGATTTCGAAGCCGAATGATCCAAATATCCACCCATCATCTTTTGTATAAGAGCCGAATATGTATCGCACGCCATTTTCATCAAATTTGGTAGACATTGTTAGTGTATGATAGTACCATTGATATGAGGATTAATGTTGAATTCAATTTTTTATAAATAGTTAATAATTTTGACATATGCCAAATGTCTTTCTATGCCATTTTGAAATACCGTGCTTTTTTATACCATCAATGTGTACTTTTGCACCATATCCTTTATTACTTTCAATATTATATCGTTCGGTTAGTTCAGGATTTTCTTTACATAAGTCACGAATATAATTATCTCTTTCTACTTTTGCGATAATGGATGCAGCCGCTATTGCTGAATATTTATTATCACCGCCGATAATACATACATGAGGTATAATTTCACCCTTATGACGATAAGGAAAGAATTTATTTCCATCTACGAGAATGTTTTCAGGAACAATATTTAAATTCTCAATAACTTTATGCCACGCTTTGTGTGTGGCTTTATAAATGTTTATTTCATCAATATCATCTTCTGATAACCAGTAAACTCCCCAAGCAATAGCATTTTCTTTTATATACTCGTATGCTTCAAACAGTTCTTTCTGTCCCTTTTTGCTTTTGCCAAATTTTTTGCTATCTTTCATTAAACTATGATCAAATTCATCACCTGGTGGCAAAATAGCCGCACCGACATAAACTCTTCCGAATAATGGACCGCGTCCAGCCTCATCCACACCAACTTCAATTGTGTCTTTGTAGAAGTATGGTTTAAGCATATTTATATTTATATTTATAATAAAATAAATATAAAATTTCAATTTATTATAAAAAATATATATATATATAATATAACTCTTATTTCTGGAATACCTACATATTACATAATAAAATTAATATTAGATGACGTAAATGATATAAAACAAATAAATCTGTTTTATTTTTTAATTGTACTTAGATTTATATTGGATTGTTTT
>TARA_R110002073_G_scaffold335271_1_pt1 | contig 60315 bp, 56 predicted proteins | sample TARA_R110002073 | Tara Oceans TARA_R110002073 (sample SAMEA4397174) | marine metagenome | biome: Polar Biome; feature: [DCM] deep chlorophyll maximum layer (ENVO:01000326); material: water (ENVO:00002006), including particulate matter (ENVO:01000060) such as... | depth 40 m
AACCCAATCTTTCATAACGCCTGGTACAGAAAATGGGGGCATCCCAATCCCCAATGCAGCCAGCAACAGCAAGCGTTTCGCAATTCGCTTCCGCCCATCGACTTCCGAATGCTTTTGCACAACGACACCTTCCATGAAAATCGCAACTAGCCCGATCATTCCATCGGTCCAACACGATGGATGTATCAGGCATGATTGCGACAACCCGAACGATTCATCTCATCGGAACGTCCGTCTGTACCGGTTATTCCGGTCAACGAACCCCGACGCCCCTCCTACTCCACTTTGCCATTCATTGTCAGCCGGCGAGCCGCATTCCTTTCCGAGCCGAATCCGCTCCACCAACGACTCGATCCACTCGCCCCGAACAACCGATCATTCATCCGTCAGTTTGATCGGAACGACATCAACCGCGTCGGGCAATTTTGAAACGACAATCGCGTGAGTCGGGTATGTCATTGCCATACCAACAGGCCCGTTCCCGCTCGGCGAACTTTCTCGCAGATACACGTTCAGAACATCTTTCCGCAAAGCGATGCCGACAATCCGGATCGAATATCCCGTCGTGTTGCGTTCACCAAGGGCGGCGACCACGACGGTCTCCCTCGAAAAATCGACCGACTGAAAAGCCTGTGAGACTGACTCAGACGGCTGCCCCGTCAGTTGAACAAAGTCATCGACCGACTGGATCAAGTGAACGCCAGGCGACGTCACTCGGCCGACGTTGATTGTTTGCCGAACCGGGATGTGCTCCCCATCGACGATCGGAAGCTCGTCGATCTTTGATGGGGCACAACCGGTGGCGAAACAAACGAGGACGGCAAGAATTGGGCAGGCAATGAAGTTGGTCATGTGAATTCATCTCGTCTGAGTAGTCGTGAAAAGCTTCGGGTTTGGTCTTCGCCGATTTCATTCACCGCATAGAAGTATCGGCGATTGGATCATCGCGAGCGACACGGACGGCCGTGTCGCTCGACCATTGACGCAAGGACTATTTCAAGCCTTGTTCACGAAGCCACTTTGCAACTTCGGCTCGGCCGTTCTTCACCTCGTCCAGCGGGTTACTTTCTTTGTCGGAGTTCCCAAACGGAAGTCGCTTGCCGTAGTACGCATGCTTTGAGACACCATGCTTCGACGGTCGTGGGTCGGCAGTCGCATACTCCAATGCGTTCTTGCCATCCATGCCTCCGTAGAAATCTTGCAGCACATCCGCAACGAATGAGCCGCGGACGCTTTCGTAAACACGTCCTTTCGACAAATAATGGTTTGCACTTGTCACTCGTGTGGAACCATCCCACCGAACTTCAAATCGTGAATGCTTTCCACCTTGGGCGATCTCATCTTCGTCGCATCCCAACGTTGACACCGCTTGCAAGTCCGCTCCCATTTCAACCAAGCGTTTCACGAGCTTCAGATCACCCGCTGCAGCGGCGAAGTGCAAAAGCGTCTTGCCTCCGCAACGGCTCTCGACCTGCACCTCGCCTTTTTCCAACGCCTCCAACAGAGCCGACGAATCACCCAGGATCAGTGATTCAATTTCGGATGGATACTGGATGGTTTGGCTGTTAAATCGAAACTGATAATGGGGCTGGATCAAGGCGAGCTCTTCGATACGAAGCCCCGACGCCAATTGCCACTCCTTCAGTCCATCGGTTGTGATGACTCCGAGTTCGTCCAATTGGTACTCCTGGTTGATCCGTCGTGCCAGTCCGGGGTGCCCTGACGTCGCGATCAGATGGCCAACCGCACAGTGAGTCCCCCATGGGTCGATGAACACCGGTCGGCGTCCGGGCACAAAGATGTTTTGAGGGAACACACCACCAACCGCGTATTCGCGAAGCCGCTGAATATTCGCCACTCGCTGCTTCATTTGCGATACGTTCAAGTCATCGACCTTCGCATTGCCGAGTCGCTCGATCACCAGTTCAAAGTGTTTCTGAAGCAATTTGACTTCGCCAACCACGTCTTCACTGGCGAGGTCAAAGGCCCCTGAACCCAAGATAGCGGCCCAATTCGGATTCACTTCACAAAGCTGTTCGTGCAACTTCGTTGGCGGATCCACTTGCCCCGATTGGATCGTCGCTGATTCCGATTTCGCCGATACGGGAGCGGAATGGGCGAAAGTCGGTTGCAGCATCGCGGCCGCCAACGCCATTGGGAGAACAACCGGGATGACTGTTTGGAGGAATGTTTTCTTGAAAAGCATTGGTTTGGTTCCGTCGCAAAAGAGAAGAAATCAGCGGTGCAGCCCCGCCTCATACTCTCCTGCGATTTCCAGCCGTTTTCCCCTCAATCAAAAATGAAACTTTCCAAACTTCGCCAATGCCCCACTTACAAAACAGGACAAAGAACAACCACACGAACTTCGCCCCGTCGATCATGGGTCAAAGCTTCCCAATGAAGTCTCGTCGCAACAACGTCGTTAGAAAGGTGGCATGAGCCAAGTAGAGAAACACGGCCGCGGTGAGCCATGCCAAAACGCGTTCACGGCGAGAACGATAGATCCACCCGAGGACGAGCAACGAAAGACCAATTGCAAGTCCATTGCCGATGAAAACGTAGGCCGGCCAACTGACATCCGGAACTTCAACATTTCCAGTCGAGCGACGTGGCACGAAAAACATGGTGCACGCCAGAGATACAATCGCCGAGACGATCGTCACGACAGGAGAGACAACCAGTGCACAGACAAGCAAGCGTTCATTCTCGTATTTCATCAATGGATCAACCACTGGATTGTGACCTCGAACATGCAAAAAGTTTCCTCAAACCACCTGGATCGAATCCCACAATCACAGTCGCAAACATACCCACCAAGGCCAGCCCACATCACCAAACAAACAACGAAGGTAGGTGCGTCAAGAGCCGGACGTAAAAAAGTGTTGCGTATCCATCAATTGCGGGGCGGTCCAATTTTGGCAGTCAGCATTTGGCGGAGACGCAAGTCATCGTCCGCGGACAGCGTGCGTCTCGGAATGACCGAGAGATCACGTTTGCCGTGGTACATGATGTAGAAATCGTTGTCGAATAGCCACGACTGATAGATGGACCATTGAAGGGTGGAGTCGATGCTTCTGGTTTTGAAACCGATTCCGTCGTCCGCAAACCGAAGCGAGTACTCATCCTTCAATTTCGGTTGCGAACGATAGAGGATGGAGGGCAACACGAAGAGGGCATACGCGACCATCGAGAGCAATACGACGCCAGCCACCAACAGTGCCCACGCGGTCCATCCACCTGATGAGCGCATCACCAAGAAGATGCCGCCCGCCACTGCCAACAGTCCAGCAACCACATCCCGCCCAACGTTCAACGCCGAACGGTAATGCCGCTTCATTGCGAGAATGTACTCGTCGCGAGTGAAGGTAAACGTTGTGGTTACAGGTGAATTCATAGCAAGTCGAGGTCGCACAACGAGGAACTGGACAACAACATGCCGTCCAGTTGTGTGGTGAATTCCCAAATTCTACAGGACATGGATTGCTGGATGGCGGATGTGCTCATCAGTGACTTGCCGTTCTCATTGCCCACGCGTCGACCCCTTTGCCACCAATCGGATGAGCGCCACCACACCAAGGTACGTTGCGATGATCGCCAAGGCGATTTAGGTGCAGCAATTCGCGTGGCCGACGGTACATGTTTCTTCGCGGCGACGTCCCCATCAGATCCTGTCTGCCATCGATGTCACCTACTGCCAGCCCGGAATTTCTCTTTGCGTGAACTGACCTGATGGCACGACCCGAACCAACTCATCGAACCAGTTCGCGACGCAACTGGAGCTGTCGATGTATCTCCTTCGACTGGACGACGCGTTCGGTCGGAAGAACGGAAACTTAGCCCCCCGCCCCTTCCATGTGTTAGGCAATCTCGCGTTCTTTTTGAGCATCCCTGCGGGTTTTCTGATCAACGTTTTTCGTCCGAAATCAACAGACTTCGCACGTGGCAAACGAAGAACGTTGGACAGTTCAGCAATTCGCCAAATATAGACTTGGCCGTCGCAGTAACGCAGTGAATCCAGTCCGCTGTAATCAAACCTTAGGCGAGACTGATCCCCGCAGTCATTCCATGTTGTCTATGGACCACGAACATACCCGCCGGGTCGATCTGAACGGTCCGCCCGTTGCTTAACGGAGCGTCCCAAGACCGCGTTTTGCTTCGAGACCACCAATGAACTGGCTCGGTCCGAAGCGATCAACCGCGATCGCACAGCCGTCATCCATTCAACGAAACAAACAACCTCTTGCCGTTTTGTTGTGGTCGCGCATTCAACTTGTTCTTCATCCATGCCTACTGAAAGGGAAATCTGGTGAGCATCACTCGATACTCGAATTCACAAACTCGCGCCGCATTCACACTTGTCGAACTGCTCGTGGTCATCGCCATCATTGGAGTCCTCGTCGGGCTTCTTCTACCAGCGGTTCAGTCCGCCCGGGAAGCCGCTCGTCGGATGCAGTGCAGCAACAACATGCGGCAGTTGGCGCTCGCCTGCCACAACTACGAAAGCAGCTACAAACAATTTCCCGCATCAGCCGATAACCGCGATTTCGTCGGTGTCGGTCGGACTTGGATTCGAGGCATCTTGCCGTACGTCGAGCAGGCCGCTTTGGATACCGATGACTTGATGCTTTACGGTCCAACCTTCGACGCGGATGCCATCCTTACCGAGGTGCCGATGCTGAACTGCCCCAGCGACCCGTTGTCGCAAACGCCAGTCAATGTCGGCTTTGGCAGCACCGTGATCGCCACCAGCGCCGGAACCAACTACTTTGGAAATGCTGGCCACTATGGTCGCTCGTCCAATCAGTATCACGGAACAGACGCCTCCGGTTTTCGCGGGTTTCCGGCCGCGTTCCAGTTTTCAGCTGACGGAATGTTCCATAGCCAGGGATCAGCATTCGGGCCTGTTCGATTCGCGTCGGTGATCGACGGCACGAGCAACACGTTGCTGATTGGTGAACGCGGACTCTTCCCCGCCAAAGCCGGGTCGGTGCAAACCGGAGGATGGTTGACGACCTACACCGGCGCACCATTTGGAATGGGACACTCAGTTCTTTGCTATGACTCGCCCGATGAAGCAGGCGGTGGATTTGTGCCCTACTACGGCTTTCCCGTCAATTCGGACGGCGTTGGAGGCATCTTGGACGACGAAGATTTGACTGGCGGCTTGGGAAATCTTCCCGACAACGACGAGCACTTCTTTTTCAGCTACCACCCCGGCGGTTCACACTTCGTGATGGCCGATGGCTCGACCAAGTTCGTCACGTACTCGATCGCCCAAGATGTGCTGACAGCATTCCTGACCAAAGCAGGTCACGAAGTCAACACTTATCAGGAATAGCCCGAACGCACGGATCGTTCGCTATCAAATCCCCGTTATCCGGGTATCGATCTAGCGAAACGCAAGCTTCCTGGCGTCTCTTTTTGAACGCGAGTCTTTCCCTTACTTCAAACACGTTTCTCGGCTACCACCCCAAATCCATGTTACGTATGACTTCCGTCCCAAATTGCCTTCGTGCTGTGTTGCTTCTTGGTTGTTTGAGCACCTTCGTCGCCTGCGGTCCATCGGGCATCTCTCTTTCAGGTACCGCGACGATTGACGGATCGCCAATCGAGAAAGGAAAAATCAGCTTGGTTCCCAAGGCAAACGTTGACTCGCCAACAGCCATGGCACCCATCATCGATGGCAACTTCACAATCCCGCCTGAGTCGCAACTGCGTGAAGGCGAATTCGATCTGCGTGTCAGCATTATCGCCGACCGAACTCCCAAGGCTCAATTGACTTTCTTGAAAGGGGGCAACAAAGCGGCTGTGGGCACCGCCATCAACAAAGCTCTGAAAGATGCGCCGCCATCCGAAGAAAGTTTCACATCCGATTTCGAGGTGACCGGATCGGACGATGAAATCAAGCTCGAGTTCAAACGCGAAATGGTTCCAGCAAAGCGGCGATAGAAGCCTCGCCATTCAAACCCTGGCCTTCCGTCAGGATAGGCTACGCCATTGCGAATTCGCTCGGCTCAGTGCCGAGCAAAACGAGTGCAGCATGAACGCCCAGCGTATAAATTGGGCGTTCGCCAAGCCAACAGCAACTGAACTGGAAGGTCGCTTCGTTTAAAAGGTCTTCTTCGATGGCCAAGTTCGCTCTGTCTGATGGTGATGGAGACAAACATTCATTAGCCTCAGGCACGCTCGCATCGCTGTTTCGCAAAGCAAGTTGAACCTCGAGTCCAAACCGTTCGACACGATCCCACTTTTGAATTCGCACCATTGATCCCGCATCCAAAGTTCCATCGATTGCCCATGCTCGTTCGTTGCCTTCTCGCGTACCTCACCCTAGCTTCCACCACTTCCATCGCCGCGGCGGAGTTATCCGTCGTTCCTTTGCCGACCGAGGTTGAGTCAACCGGCGGCGCCGCCCTGGTTCTGCCAAACGCGATCACCGCCAAATCACCGCCGATTTCAGGCTGGAGCGATCATCTAGAGATTTTTGGCGAGCATCTCGGACGCATGACTGCCGGGAAGCATCAGCTGCAAACTTCAGACGAAAAAGATTCTTTGCTGTTGATATCGCACGCGTCAAAACTTTCGCCGGAGGCCTACACGCTCTCAATTGATCAAACGCAAATTCAAATCGAAGCATCATCGATCAAAGGTCTCGCACACGCCACGGCGACACTCTTGCAACTGATCGGCGGAAACGACACCGACTCGATTCCTGCGATGCGTATCGAAGACGCCCCGGAGCTGTCGTATCGCAATTTCATGATCGACATGGGACGCAATCCTCACAGCGTCGCATTGCTGAAAGAGACGATCGATCTGCTGTGGTTTTACAAGATCGATTCCGTGCAACTGCACCTCACCGATGACCAAAGAATCGCATTCCCGTCGACCGCCTTTCCAAAACTATGGGACGGTAAAATCACACGGTCGGAATTTGAAGAACTTGAACGCTATGCGGTCCAGCGAGGCGTGACGATCATCCCCGAGCTTGAAGTCCCCGGGCACTCGGAATTGCTACGTCGAAACTATCCAGGCGTCTTTGGCAAAACGGGAACTGACCTCACCAAGTCACCCAAGGCAATCGAAGGTATCAAAACGTTACTAGACGAGATGATCGCCCTCTTCCCGTCATCGCCTTTCATTCATATTGGTGGCGACGAGGCGTTTGGTGTTCCTGAAGACTTGCAGCGTGATCTGATTAACGAATTGCATGCGTACCTGAAGACTCGCGGCAAAGAAACATTGGACTGGGAAGGCCCCGCTGCCGGATCAGACGATAACCGAGTCCATCCGGATGTGATCCATCTGAATTGGCGAACGATCAACTATCCCGCCGACCAAATGGTCAAGAATGGACACCGAGTCATCAACGCTTCGTGGGACCCGTTGTACTTGGTCGACCACTACCCTCGAACCAATTTCACGATGACGTCGCCCCAGCACATCTACGAAACGATGTCGCTGACGACGTTTAAACATGTGAATCCCCAAATTCAAACCTATGCGAAACCGATCGAGGTTGATCCGACCGACAAACTGATTGGTTTCTGCATGCCATGGTGGGAGGGTCGTGAAGAGAACTTTGTCCAGCAAACCTTTCCACGATTGATCCCGTTTGCTGAAGTCGCATGGAATCCGGAAATCGAACGCGACTACCAGGGCTTCCAAGAACGCACGTCAGGCACCGAACTTGCTCGTATGGCCGCGTTCTATCCGGTATCGGTTGAATCAACACGAATGCTCCTGGATCAAGATGGAGTATTCGATCAATCGACGCAGGTGTCTCTTCGAATTCGAACCAGCAACAGTGGCTCAGCTCAAACTAAGGCAGAAATCCGATACACGACCGATGGATCGGAACCAACAAAGGATTCGAATCTGTACCAAGAGCCATTCACGCTCACAGGCGATGCAACCATTCGCGCGATCGCATTCATCGCTGGTGCACCAATTGGCCATGGAAGCCGACGAAACCTGACAATGGTGAACGGCCATCCCAACCTCGCGTTGCACAAACCGGTCACCTCGAGCACGACCTCCGGACCACCATTTTCGGTTCAGAGAATCACCGATGGTGGCACGAACAACCTCGGTTTCTACTTGGGTTACCCCGCCGACCCTGACCCGATCCTATTGACGATCGATTTGGAAGACGTTCAGACGGTCGAGCGAGTCAAAGTGTTTGCATACAGCGTTTCGGGCTCCTTTGAAAAGTACAGCATCGAAACGTCGACCAACGGAGTCGACTTTGAAGAAGTCGCGTCACGAATGGAGAAGCCCGAAGATCCAACTTCTCCGGTCGAACATCATTTTTCGCCACGGCAAGTTCGCTATGTTCGTATCCGAACGCATGGCAACAAAGGCTACGTTTTCAATTCGTTCTCAAAAATCGTCGAAGTGCAAGTCTTCTAAGACCGTTGCCCCCAATTGCGAGCCGCAGCTTCCGTTGCCGCTCGCACTCCAATCATCAACCTGTGCAGGGACATGGCACTCTCATACGTCGACTACGCGATCATCATCGCGTTCTTTGTTATCACCACCTCGATCGGACTTTTTGCGAGCCGACGGGCGGGCAAGAGCTTTGCCGAATACTTCCTGGCTGGGGGTCAGATGAGTTGGTGGATGCTCGGCATCTCCATGGTCGCAACCACCTTCGCCGCCGATACACCCAACCTGGTCACCGGCATCGTCCGTCGCGACGGTGTCAGCGGCAACTGGGTGTGGTGGGCGTTTCTGCTGACAGGTTTGCTGACCGTGTTCGTCTATGCCCGGCTATGGAAACGCAGCGGCGTATCGACGGACCTTGAATTTTACGAACTTCGATACAGTGGCAAGACAGCCGGATTCCTTCGCGGATTTCGTGCGATCTATTTGGGAGTCATCTTCAACTGTTTGGTCATGGCCAACGTCATTTTGGCCGGCATCAAACTGGGTGGCGTCCTGGTCGGAGCAACGCCCATCCAAGTCGTTCTGATCACCGGTATCGTCACCGTTGTCTACACGTTGCTGGGAGGATTGCGGGGCGTGATCTTAACGGACTGCTTTCAGTTCGTTGTCGCCATGTTCGGCGCGATCGCGGCGGCGTACGTGGTATGCAACTTGCCCGAGGTCGGCGGTTTCTCCAACCTGCTTCAACACGAAGAAGTCCGTTCCAAGACCGCTTTGATGCCCGACTTCAGCGACATGGACGCATTGATACCGCTGATCATCATTCCGCTGGCCGTGCAATGGTGGAGCGGATGGTACCCGGGGTCGGAACCTGGCGGAGGCGGCTATGTCGCCCAGCGAATGCTGGGTGCACGCAGCGAGAAAGATGCGACATTGGCCACGCTTCTGTTTCAAGCTGCCCACTACGCCTTGCGGCCATGGCCGTGGATCATCGTGGCGCTCGCATCGATCGTTGTGTTCCCAACCTTGGAAAGCATTCAGGTCGCTTTCCCCGACATCGATCCTCAGATTGTCCAAGACGATCTCGCCTATCCAGCGATGCTGACCTTTCTGCCGAGTGGTTTGCTGGGAATCGTGATCGCCAGTTTGATCGCGGCGTTCATGTCGACGATTTCAACGCATTTGAACTGGGGTGCGTCATACATTGCACACGATTTCTATCGACGATTCGTAAATCCGGACGCGACCGAACAACGCTTGGTTGCAACAGGACGCTGGGCGACGGTCGGATTGATGATCGTCGCCGGCGCGGTTGCGTTGACACTGGAAAGTGCGATGGAAAGCTTTGGCATCATCCTTCAAGTCGGTGCGGGCACCGGGCTAATCTACATCCTGCGATGGTTTTGGTGGCGGATCAACGCATTCACAGAAATCACCGGCATGACGGTCTCATTGGCGATCGCAATGTTCTTCAAATTTGGATATTCGCACACGGGGCTGCCCGAACTGAACACATGGCAACAGCTTTTGACCGGCGTCGTCATCACGACCACGTCGTGGATGCTAGTCACTTTCCTTTCGCCGCCGACCGACCGAGAAACGCTCAAACGATTCGTCTTAAAGATCCGTCCGGGCGGCGTGGGATGGAATTCAATCCGCGAAGAGTTGGCAGAAAGCGGACCTCCTGTCGAAACAGGCGATTCAATCACAGCGGGATTGAAAGCCATGATGGCATCGACGTTCCTGGTCTATTCCGCATTGTTCAGCACGGGGTACTTGCTCTACCAATCGTGGGTCTGCCTAGCGATCAGCCTCAGCGTGTGCGTCGTATCAGCAATCGCGTTGTGGAAGACTTGGCCGTCGCTGAACATCGGCGGGCCAGCAAATGCATCTGACCAGTCGTGACAAACTGCCGTGCAAAATGGGCAATCGCGAAACAGGCAATTGTCACTGCTTCGCTTTCGATAGAACGTCCGCCAACTCGTTCAAGTCTTTGACGATCACGTCGGGCTTTTGAACGTTGGAATACAAAGTCGCACCAGGCCGTTTCACAAAAGCGGTCTGCAATCCGACGTTCTTTGCACCAGCCAAATCCCAGGCGTGGGCGGCTACCATCAACACCTCACCGGGTTGAACACCCAAGTCATCCAGAACCATCTGGTACGTGTCAGGGTGAGGCTTGTACTTCTTGATTTGGTCGATGCTATACCGTTTCTCGAACAACTCGGTGAGCCCAGCGTTGCTCAATTGCGTCTCCACGCCAACCTTCGAAGAGTTCGTCAAACTCACCAATCGAAAACCTTGATCTGAAAGCCGTTCCAATCCTTCGCGAACGTCTGGGTGAGCGGGCAACGATCGCAAGGAATTGACGATCGCAGCCTTCGCAGATTCTTGATCCAGCTCAATCCCTTCTCGCTCGGCCACCATCATCAACGCGGCCGCTCCGATTTCACCGAAGTCGTGGTACTCGCCCGAAAGAGTTTCCACCAGCGAGTAGTGCAACATGTTCGAAAACCAAAGCGGCAGAAGGTCTTCTCGACCATTCAAAGCCTCGCCAACCGACTTCTTCAGCCCCGCGAGATCAAGCAACGTTTCATTCACATCAAACACGATCACTTTGGGAGTTGGCATCATCGAGTACTTCTCGGTTTGGATCACGGCGGACGATTGCTTGCCGTCTTCAGCAGTAGTTGGAATTTCTTGCGCATGAGAAACATTCGCGAATCCAGCCGCCATCAAAGTGGGCAAGATAAAAAGAGATGTCCGAATGAACATGAAAGCACCAACAGGAAATCGATAGAAGAGAATACGTGCAACGCTTATGTGGTTGCCCGCTGACTTCTGAAATGAGTTTCGCTTTGAGAGAACCGCCGGATTCGCTTCCAACGCACATGTCGCGCCGTGTGATTCGTTGTCGTTCAAGAAAGCATTCTTTCGGCCTGATCCGCGACCTGTTTCAACGCGGTTTCTGCAAATACACCTCGCCCAAGAACTCGGATACCAACCAGCATCGCAACCAACGCGTTCGCGGTCGATGCGGGTTCGACGGTTGCGGGAATGGCTTCCAATTCTTGTCCACGGCGGATCGATGCTTCGAAGAAGTCCACGATCTCCTCGAAAGCGGCCGACACCATTTCTTGGACCTTTGATTCGTGTCGGGAATAGTCCAAAGCGGTGTTCACCAAGAAGCATCCCCGTTTGCATGGATCCTCACACGAATCCTTCACCACACCATCAAAGAACAGCAGGATCGCCTGTTTTGGATCGCCGACATCTTGCAAACGCGCCAAGATTGTTTGTCGTGTGGCTTGGTCGTATCGCAACAACGACTCGACAAACAATTCATCCTTGCCGTCGAACGCGTTGTACAAACTGCCGCGTTGAATTCCGGTTGCGCGAGTGATGTCGGAGATCGACGTGGCGGCATATCCCTTCTCCCAAAACAGATGCATCGTCCGCTCAATCACGTCGGACATTTCGAAGGACTTTTCCCAGGGCATCGCTGTTCCTCGTGCGGTGGACTCAATTCGTGTTGCCCAGCTTGATGGCGAGCATTGACTGTTAATCACCAACTTGCAGTCATCAAACCACTCGTTTGACGGGCCGATTCAAAGCGTTCAAAAATGCGTTGACAGCGAAAGCCTCGCAGATAGAATCGCCGACGTCCGAGGTGACCGACTTGGTTTCTGCCAAGTCGGTGAACAGGGAACTCCGGTGAAATTCCGGGACGGTCCGGCCGCTGTGTGCCGCCAGAGATCTTCCAAGCGAAGTCTCATTGTTTGCTTTTCTACTTAGCCATTGCTCGTGCTTTCGCGTTTCGACGTGATCGTGAGTGAGAAGGCCATGAGCAAACGAAATGGTGGTGAGTCAGAAGACCTACCTCGTACAAGACGTTTCGGTGCCTTCTTGGATTGAGGCGAACGTTGCAACGTGAATCGGCAATGATGCAGAGTTCCTGTTTGAGCTCGCAATGGTCGACACGTTGGATTTCCGTCACCAACTTCTGAATCCTATTCCCGACAAACGCGTTTTCCTACGCAAATCGTCTCGCTTTCGCGTTGCAAATTTCAGCAGCGGACGTGGAGTCTTCGAGGAAAATATGCGCCGTCGGAATTCGATTCAAAGTGGATCCCATTTCGAATTTCACTCATGTTCCTGCTTCCCTCAATTCTTCGTTTCCGCTCGCGAAACCTAATCAAAGCCCCCCTGTCCAAATGCAGCACACGCGATCGCTTCCTGGTCGCTTTCACACTTCTATCGCTCTCGCAGCTCGCGGCATCGCCCGCGAAAGCTGATGTGGTCGTTGGTTTTGAGAGCCAGGACCTAGGGAGTTCGGGTGTCTACAACGGACCTGTTCCAAACGCTGACGTGGTTCCAGGTGCCTATGGAGGAAATGATCACATCGGTGTTTTCTCCGCCGATGGTGTCGACTTTTCAAACAGCCACAATGACCTATACGGAAGCTGGAGCGGCTTCGCGGTTTCCAATCACACCGATACTTCGACGCCGGGATACTCCAACCAATTCAGTGCCTATGCAGGTTCTGGCTCGGGCGGATCCGACAACTACGCGGTCGCATTTGGCTACACCAATTCCACGCCGACCAACATCAACACGTTAACTGCCTTGCCAAGCATTTATCTGCCGGACGGGGAACAAGCCAGCAGTGCAGACATAACCAACGCAACGTACGCTGGTTTGTCGATGCGTGATGGAGACTCGTTTGCCAAACAATTTGGTGGCGTTGCGGGATCAGACCCTGACTTTTTCAAACTTTCGATCTTTGGGATCGATGCGAACAACCAAATTCTCGACACAACGATCGATGTGTTTTTGGCTGACTTTCGATTCACCGATTCTCTTCAGGACTACATCTTGGATGACTGGGTGACGATCGATCTCAGTTCGATGTCCGATGCAAGAAGTTTGCACTTCAATCTTTCATCCAGCGACGTTGGACCGTACGGAATGAATACGCCCGGCTACTTCGCGTTGGACAACTTCGCCACCGTGACCGCGGTCCCCGAACCAAGTTCCCTCGCGATTATTGGAAGCGTGTTGCTAGGGACGGTCATCCGGCGACGTCGGCGTTTCAAACGCGTGCAAAATTCCACCGGGAAGGCACTCGAATGACCTACGTCACTCCTCCGTACGCTGCTTCAACGAACCATTCTCGGCGGCCACGATCGCATTGAATTGGGAAATGAGGTTTTCATCGCCGAGCCGACGCAGATTTTCTGCCAACGCAACATTGTCGGCGATGCGAACAAAACGCTCGTACTTGACCTTCGTCTTCGCTTGGTCCGTCTCCGATTCATCAAGCAATTCGCGATACCTCGGGTAGTCCGGGTGATCTTCAATCGCTTCGACAAACTCGTCTCGGCGACTGGTCAATAACTCGATGGATACCGGGTTCAGCACGTTGGCAAGCTCGGGCCATTTCCGTTCCAAGTCGCGTGTGATCCGCCGACGCAAACCTTCTTCGGGTGGCGAACGTCGGCGACGCCGAGTCGAACCTCGGTTTTGATCGGATTGCGTCGTCTTCCAGGCCTCGGTGATTCTTTGATCTCCGGTTAACTCCAGTTGCTCGGACAAACCTTCCAAGATTGCTCGTTGTGAATGAGTCGCCAAGCTCAGGATCAACGCATATGACTCATCGTTCCTCAACAACTTGGGATCATCTTCATCGAAGAAGCTATGAATACTCAAAAACTCGCCCGAACTCATCACGGGCAAATCGATCGTGTCGGCGGTGATCACCGTGTACGCATGTGCTTCATCAAATGAAACAACACCATCGCCGTTGTAGTCTGGACGTTCGATCAACCGTCCGGAACGGTTTCGACCTGATAGTGCCGCCCAAAAGTAGGTGCTGTATTCGACGTAGCTCGCCTCATCGACTTCGGGCGTGCATCCCGATGCGGGACGATCGTGAACCGTTGCGAAGAAGCCGATGCGATTTTGGTCGGACAAGCCCTGGTCGGGATCTCCTTCCTCGAAAATGAACCTCGCAAAACCGCCCGCATGACACTGAACCATGATCGCAACGACATCGACACCTTTGGGCAATCCATCCAACATCTCGACAAACTCAGTCATGCGAATCGCACTGTTGTTCCAAGTCGCGATGGTCGTGTCATAGGGTGATTGGCGATCGCTGCTTCGACTGCCGTGAGCAGTGACATACACGTAGAGCCGGTCGCCCGATTTCATGGTCTGTCCCACACCACGAAACCATTTCCGGATGTTGTCCGGTTCGGTGCTGCCCTTCACATTTGGAATGTTGTGGTTCCGGTAAGACAGCCCCAAGTCGTTGCTGCTACCGAAGAACTCCGCCATCAACCGATTGGCCTTGGGAACCGAACTCGGATCCATCACCTGAAGGTCTTTCCCGACCGCATCACCATCGGAAAAGAAGATGTCGTTGTGTTCGCCCAAAACGCCTTGTTCACCGAGCGCACGCTGCGCAAACAACACGTTGTTCTCGAGCGATGCTTGGTTGCCGGACGGAGAGTAGCCGCCACCAATTGTCAGAAAGAAATCTTCCGCACCGACAACGGAGCAACATCCCAAAAGTAGAGCTGGCACCAACCAGCAAGAAGATCGACTCATCTGAGGTAACAACCATGGTCGCGGGAGCACGATGCCAACCGGACTTCAGTCGACAAAGCACGCAGTTTACCAGGCAGACCATCCTCGGTTTGTATCTTCTTTACAGCTGCCGCAACCACGTCTCCAGCACCAGCAGATTCCACAACCGGTAGCCGTGATTTTGCTCGCCGGTTTCGTGACTGCGGACCAGATCCGCGATCGCCTCCGGACGGAAATACGCGTTGATCCGAGCATCCGATGCCAACATCGTGTCGTGGACCAACGGTTTGAAATCTTCACGAAACCATTGCCCGATCGGGATACCGAAACCCATCTTGGGTCGCGTGAAGATCGATGAAGGTATCCGGTCGCCAAACGCATCTTGCAGAATCAGTTTGCCACGACGACCTCGGAATTTGTGTTCGACGGGCATCGATGCCGCCAATTCAACAAATCGGTGGTCCAACATCGGTTGGCGGACTTCTAATCCGTGAGCCATCGATGCGATGTCAACTTTGGTGCACAGGTCACACGGCAGATACGATTGAATGTCTGACGTCGACGCTCGCGTGACAACATCGCGTCCTTCACTGCGAGCCCAAACGGATTCCAAGAAATCGACCGGATCGTGGCCCGGCAACGTCTGAACGAACTCGTCGTTGTACATCGACGCTCGCATTGATTCTGGAAAGATCTGAAGCCAATTCATGTACCGCCGAACAACGGGTTGGTCGATCGCTTCTAAGAACCGCTTGGCACGACGAATGACGGAACGACGACGATTGGAATCAGGCAATCGCTGAACCAGTCCAATGCCGGGGAACTTGTTCAGCGGGAACAGACGAGCAATTTTTTGACTCATCCACAACGCGCGGTAACGTTCGTATCCTGCGAACAGTTCATCACCACCATCGCCAGACAAAGCCACCGTCACACTTTCGCGAGTTAGCTTGGACAGGTACCAAGTCGGAACGGCTGATGAATCGCCGTAGGGTTCGTCATAGTGCCAAACCAGCTTCTCAAGAATATCGATGCCGCTGGGTTGAACCTCAAACCGAGTGTGGTCGGTCTGCAGGTGCTCCGCGACTTGGGCCGCGTAACGAGTCTCATCAAAATCTGCGACGGGGAAACCAATGCTGAACGTTCGCAGTGCCGTGTCGGTGTGATCGCCCGCCAAAGCCGTGATCAACGACGAATCAATGCCGCCGGACAAGAAAGATCCCAGAGGAACGTCGCTGCGCATTCGCAGGCGAACGGAATCGGTCAACAGATCGCGAACTTTCTCGATCGCTTCCTCTCGACCGAGCGGACGTTCGATCGATGGATCGAAATTCCAATATCGTTCCACCCGCAACCCACGCTCATCCAACACCGCGAAGTGCCCCGGCGGCAGCTTATGCACGCCTTTAAAAATCGTGCCGGGATGCGGGATGTATTGATAGGTCAAAAATTCGTCGATCGCGTTGGGATCCACCTCTTCGCAGACACCGGGCACCAACCTCAACGCCTTCAACTCACTGGCGAAAACCAAACGCCCGTTCTTGTAGGAATAATACAGAGGCTTCTGACCAATCCGGTCGCGAGCCAGCACGATTCGATTGCGTCTGGCATCCCAAATCGCGATCGCGAACATTCCGTTGAGCGACGAAAAACACTCGGTGCCGACGTCTTCGTAAAGGTGAACGATTGATTCACCGTCGCCCTGGGTTGCGAATTGGTGGCCGGCACCTTGCAAGCGTTTGCGAAGCGTTTCGTAGTTGTAGATCTCGCCATTGAAAACCATTCGGACCCGGCCGTCTTCGTTCGAAAGCGGTTGGCGTGCGCCTTCCACGTCGATGATTGAAAGCCGTCGGAATCCTAAACCAACGCCCATCGGACGCCCCGTCGCGTCGCGATGTTCCGCGTCCATCCAGGTCTGCGAATCATCCGGACCACGATGAGCGATTTCGTTGGTCATCCTGGACAACAGATCGGCACTGATCGCTTGGTCGTCGCGTTGCCAGAGTCCACCGGTGAAACCGCACATAGAAAACGAAAGGGCTAAAGTCAGGAAGGAATTTCAAATGACGGGGTGCTACTCGGACCGCCTGATCGCGACCTAGCCGACACGTTGGCTTTCACCGTTGGTTCGACGGATTCGCATGTTTTCGATCTTTCGATTGGTCGCGTGCAACACTTCGACTTCCCAATGACCGACGTTGAGTAAATGGCCGGCGGTTGGAATCATTCCGGTGTGATGCAGCACCCAACCGGCAACGGTTTCGTAGTCATCGCTCTCGGGCAAATCCCAGTGAACCAAATCGTTGACATCGTCGATCATGACACGTCCGTCGACATCGATGGTGTCATCGTCGATCACGCGAATTTCGAATTCTTCTTCTTCGTCTGATTCGTCAACAATCTCGCCGACGATCTCTTCCAAAGCATCTTCGATCGTGACCACACCCGCGGTTTGTTGAAACTCGTCGAGCACGATCGCCATGTGCGATCGGCTGTGCAAAAACTCTCGCAGTAACAAGTCCACGCTGCGGTCCTTTGGAACCGACCATGGCCGGCGGCAGAGGTCGAGCAACGGCTTATTGGGCAAACCCTCACCAGCCAAGTACGGCAGCAAGTCTTTCACAAACAAAACACCAACCACGTTGTCGATGGTGTCTTCGTAAACCGGATAACGAGTCCGCCCGGTCTCAATGATCGACTCGATGGCTTCTTCCCAAGTCGCAGTGACCGCAATCGCGTTGACGTCGACTCGCGGCGTCATGATGTGACCGACCGTGTCCTCGTGCAGCTCCATCACGCCTTGGATCATTTCGCGAACCCCGGGTGCAAAGAAACCTTCTCGGGTTCCCGCCGCCACGATGGTTCGGATCTCGTCTTCGAGTTGTTCTTCGTCCTCATCCTCGGTCTCTTCAACACCAGCCAACCGGCGTGAAATGATTTCAAGCAACTCACCAGGTGCGTGAAGCGGACGCATCACGAATGACATCGTTCGCCAGAACGGCCATGTATGGTAAAGCAACGGAGCCGAGGCAAACCGCGTCACCGCATTGGGCAACCACGTGTGGGTCAGCATCGTCAAACCGGCCGCCGCGATTCCCCAGGCGAGCAGCGTGTTCAGATCCACATCGACGCGGTTGACGACAACGATCGTCCCAAACAACACGAACATCACCGAGCCGATGACGTGCAAGTACGCGCCCGCTCGAATCACCGTGTCTTGGTGATCCAGAACTGATCCAAACCGGTCTCGGTTCTTCTTGACGCGGCAATAAATCTCCAACGAACGCCCCGCGAACCGATCCAGCAGTTCGCTTCCGAGCCCGCCGATGCTGCCAAGAACAAAGCCCACCGCAGCGAGCGGCATCGCGTTCAAATCCGCCAATTCGCTCATGACACACCTCCACTCATGATCCCACCGGAGGAATCACTCGCGTCGTCATCAAACGAGTCGTCTGGTTCGAATGCTGAGTCCTCGTCGTTGCTCAGCGGCAAATCGATCCCCATCAATTTCATCGCTGCAATTTCTGCTCGACGCATCGCGGCACGAGGTGCGGGCGACTGATCATCGTGACCGACAATGTGCAACGTTCCATGAACAACATAGAGCAACAACTCTTCGCGAGGCGACAACGGGTTGCTGGGTTCGCTGGCGTTTTCGATCGCCGTTTCAAAACTGGCGACGAGCTCGCCTTCGACCATCGGAGGATCCAACTCATACGGGAAGCTGATCACGTCGGTCGGATAATCATGCTGCAGAAATTCGCGATTGATGGGATGGATCGTCGCGTCATCGCAAATCCGGACTCCGATGGAACCACGATCACATCCTTCCACCGATGCGGCAGCGATCGCCGCGTGGGCAAGTTCCGCGCGAGCGGTTTCAAGGCTGCCAAACCAGATCGATAAGTCGGGCTCCGCTTCCTCATCAATGAGGACATCCGCGGTCAAGTTCGTTGGAGACTGTTCCATCACGCCGATTGCTGTCCAGGATACTTCACGCGTGCGTGGTAAATCGCCGTCAGCGACTTCACCAAACTTTGTCGGACACGATGCAACTGTGCGAAAGTAATTCCGCAGTCATCGAACTGACCGTCGGCAACTTTCTTCTGAGCGATCGCGTCAACCAACCCTTGAATCCGAGCCGGCGTCGGATCGACCAACGTTCGCGACGCACTTTCGACCGTGTCGGCGAGCATCAACACGGCGGCTTCGAGAGTTTGCGGCTTTGGTCCCGGATAGCGGAAGTCTTTGTCGCTGACCGCTTCACGATTGGGATCTTCTTCGCTGCGTTTCGCGGCTTCGCGGTAAAAGTATTCGACCAGCGTCGTGCCGTGATGTTGCAGAATGAAATCAATAATCGGCTCAGGCAAATGGTGATTGCGGGCCAGATCGGCTCCGTCTTTCACGTGGGCGATGATGACCAACGTGCTCATCGCAGGCTGCAACGAGTCGTGCTGGTTGATTCCCGCCGATTGGTTCTCGATGAAGTATTCCGGTTTGAACATTTTGCCGATGTCGTGGAAGTACGCTCCCACGCGAACCAGCAAACCGTTCGCACCGATCGCATCCGCGGCGGCTTCGGCGATCGACGCGACATTGATCGAGTGGTTGTAAGTCCCCGGTGCACGCTGTGCCAAACGTCGCAATAACGGGTGCGATGCGTCGCCGAGTTCCAACAAACTGAGGTCGGTTTGCACGCCGAACGCTTTCTCGACCAGAGGCAACAAACCGGTCATCGCCAAGGACGAGAACAAAATACAAACGCCCGCCCAACCGGCTTCGGCAACCAAACCGTTGACGACGTGATTGAGCGAACCGCCGCTGAGCATTCCTTCCAAGTTGCCGCCCGGTGCACCAGACGAAAGCGTTTGTCCCGTCACGATTCCGACGCCCACCACCGTGAACATGGTAATCGTTGCGGAGATCAAACCAACAGTGACCAAGTGAGTTCGCGAACGAATGCGGCCGGTCAACAAGGTGCATGTGGTGCAGGCCGCCGTCACGACGACCAAGTTGGGAATGTCAGCTCCCAGCAAAAGAATGACGGACAAACAGACAGACGCCAGCAGCAAGATTGCGAGTTCGCGACCGTAGACGACCGCGGCGGTGATCGATGCCAAAACGAGCGGCACCAGTTCGGCTCGCCAAGCATCTCGCGACGCGTGATAAGCCAACACGATGGTGACCACCATCAATGCAAGCAGCTTGACCAGTTTGTTGCGATCCAACAGCAACGATCGATCATCGACAAACCAGATGTACGAACCGCATAGCAAATACAGCGCGGCGATCATTCCAGCGTAGGCCGCAACACGAGCGACTCGGTCGCCCCAGCGCATCGATTCGACCAACTTGGACCACTCACTTCGAAGCAGCCCCAATTCGCGACCGGTCAACGGCTGGCCCGCGTCAGCCAATTTCGTTTGGCCGGCGTAGAACGTCATCATCACGTCTTCAACCGCAGCGGCCGCTTGATCGCGAACCTTTTGACTGGCTTCGTCGTCGTATTTCAAAGTCTCGAATTCAGGCAACCGTGTTCGCAACCAGTCACCAATCATGTCCGCCGCAATCAAACCTTCGTCGCCAGGAAATCGCGAACGGAATTGGTCACGGAGTTCTTTGACCAATTGGTTGCCAGCTTCGGCAATGATGACTTTCGACAGTTCCACCGGCACGGCTTCATCAGTTTGGTCACCGGTGAAGACACGAATCATCCGCTGCGAACCCTTTTCGGGCGGGTGCTGCGGGGCTTGCAGAATGCCGTTTTTGTAGAGCTTCAGCATCGCGGAATCGACCGCGGCTTCCAACGTCGCCAAGTCCTTGTCTTTACTGAAGACTCGCTTGAGCAACGCGAATCTTTCAGCGGGTGACTCGCCATCGGGCGCGGTCTCGCTGCCCTCATAGAATTCCGTCAGAGCGGATCGTTCTTCTTTGCCAAGTTGCTCGTAGTTGGCCGCACCGAGGACCAAGAACAGGCGGTTTTTCAATGCCGCTCGCAACTGCTCCAAACGCTGGGGCGAATTTCGATACAGCGTCATCACTTCACGACGACGACGCTCTTTCAAATCACCTGTGGCGATCGCATCGGCGACCTGGAAGTCCACTCGCGAAATCAAATCTCGCGCGGGAATCGCACCACTTCGGTAACTGAACGCTGGTTTCCACGTGAAGCACAGAACCAAAATCGTGCACGCGGCGATCAATGTCATTCCGACGCGAAGCGACCATTCAGCTTTGTCTTTGCGGTCCCACCAAGTCGCCCATTTGGACTTCGGGATCCCCAGCGACTCAATGCGTTCTTTGCCCGCACGTTGTTTGCCTTTGGTCGTCCCGCTTTTGCTCGCACCGCTCATTCGCTCGGTTGAGTCTCCGAATCAGAGTTCGTGATCGGCTCGGATGTCGAGCTCGACGCTGCCGAATCGCCGGAGGGTCGCTTCTGCGATTGGGTGGGCGTCTCTGAATCACCTGATTGAACTTCGGTCAAACCTTCGTCTGATCGTTCCGTCGCAGAGCCGTCCGAGTCGACCTTTTCCGAGTCGACCTTTTCCGAGTCGGCTTTCTCCGAGTCGGCTTCGTACGCTGCAACGATTTGCTGCACCAAACGGTGACGCACAATGTCCGTAGCTCCCAAACGAATCTGCGCGATTCCCTTGATGCTGCTCAGTCGGTACACCGCGTCGTGAAGTCCACTGCGTACGCCACGCGGCAAATCGAGCTGCGTCGCGTCGCCGCTGACCACCATCTTGCTCCGTTCACCCATCCGGGTCAGGAACATCTTCATTTGGGCAACAGTCGTGTTTTGAGCTTCGTCCAAAATGATGAACGCGTCGTTGAGCGTCCGACCTCGCATGTACGCCAAGGGAACGATTTCGATGACATCTTGTTCCATCAATGCACGAGCTTGGTCGTAGTCAACCATTTCGCCGAGCGCATCGAGCAGCGGTCGCAAGTAAGGGTTCAGCTTCGCTCGCAGGTCACCTGGCAGAAAACCGAGGCTTTCGCCGGCTTCGACCGCGGGACGAACCAACACAATTTTCTTGATCGATTCGTTTCGCAAAGCCTCGACCGCGGTGGCCACGGCCAAATAAGTCTTGCCACAACCAGCCGGTCCCGTTGCAATCGTCAGATCGTTTTGCCGGATGGCTTCGACATAGCGAGCTTGCCCGGGAGTTCGCGGCGCGATCTTGCGACCCGCGTTTTGCAAGTTGATCGCTTCGCCGCTCGGTGTTGGTGGTCGACCATTTTCGATCTTGGCACCTTCTTCTGCCGCAGCGGTCTCGATGTCGCCGATGCTGAGCGAGCCTTTTTTGCGGCACAGCAAACGCAGTTTCTCAAGCGTGCGCATCGCGGCACCGACGCCGGTCTCTTCTCCGGCGACGCGGATTTTCCCAGCTCGATGCGTGATATCGACGCCAAACAGCCGTCGCAGCTTGCGCACGTGTTGATCGCGAGGACCGAACAACGTCAGGACTTCATTGGGACCCGCTGTCGACAGCGTGGCTTCGTTCATTGCAGATTGGACCGACATGCGTCAGAGCGTTTCATAAAGAGTGACTAATTCTAACCGTCCCACACGTGGTCCGACCATCGTGCGACATTGGATTGAGCAGAATTCACGGGAGGCCGAGGGGCCGTCATGCCCCGGCCGCCAAACACAGAAAAGCCGGCAAAATCGCAGCAATCAAGGAATCCGTCACATCCCAGACTCCCCCCAAACCGGGAAGCCAATTTCCGGAATCTTTTGCCCCACAGTCTCGTTTGAACATCGATTCCGCCAAATCACCGACGATTCCGGTGATTGCAAGGGCCGGGCCAAGGATGAACGCCCAACTGATGGAAGGCAGCGAACTCAACGGAATCGCGTCGGAAACCAACGCTGGGAACAACCACCGCAAACAGGCCATCGCCACCAAAGTCGACATCACAACACCACCGACCGCTCCCTCCCAAGTCTTGCCCGGACTCAGTCGCGGTATCAGCTTGTGACGACCGAGAGCTTTGCCGGCGAAGTATGCCCCCGCATCGGCCGACTTCGTCGTCGCAATCATGGTCAGCAACGCAGCCAATCCCCAGGACGTGCTGACATCGCTTCCCAAACCGCGAATCGCGAAAAGCAGACTCATTGGCAACCCGACGTACAGGGAGACAAACGCCGCCCGCATGGTTCGGTCAATACTGCTGGATGCCGGCAAAACAACCGCATCCGCCTTTGCCGTCGATGCGTCCAACTGCTCAGGAACAACCGCGCCATAAGTTCGCATTTCGCGAATCAGCAGTGCAAACAGGGACGCGATTGCCATCGTGATTACCCACCCCAATTGTCCGATGGGGCAATCCTTCGGGTAGGCACCAATCGCACCTCCGCTGAGCTGCGACGCCGCGTTGACCAAAGCCGGAATCGCGGGACCAAGACTGATCGCACCCACGGCGATCATGCACCCGGCTCGCCAAACATCTCGACCAGACGACAACAACAATGATGTGACATCCCAGGTCGTTCCCAACGCGAAGAACAGCAGCAACGGGACGAGAAGCAAACCTTCCGTTCCGGGCGTGCTGAATTTCGCGTCAACGAACAAGCATCCCAATGCGATCGCAATCAACACCGCTGCGCTGCGAAGCCGGTCGATCAACAATGAATGGGATCCTTAGGAAAAGTCAGATTCAAAATTGTCCGTGTGAGCCCCAAACGGCGAGCGTTATTCCCACGACGATCACCGTGCGGCTCAAACAACTGCGGCTCAAACATCTGCGACTCTAAAATCAACGCCCAATACGCCAACGGCCAGGGCGTTGTTTCAATCAGCCAACCAAATCTTTAAGAGCCTGCAGGGCACCTTCGTAGTTTGGTTCTTCGGTGACTTCGGACACAACTTGCTTGTAAACCACTTTGCCTTCGGCATCCAAAACGATGACGGCGCGGCTCAGCAACTTCAGCTCTTCGATTTCGACTCCGTAGTCTTCACCGAATGCGTGCGTTTGATAATCGCTGGCGGTTCGCATTTGAACGTTTTCCGCACCGCAGAAACGCGCTTGAGCGAATGGCAAATCGCGGCTGACCGTCACGGCATTGATCTTGTCGCCCAATTCGCCCAACTGCTCGTTGAACTTCTTGGTTTGAGTCGCGCAAGTTGGCGTGTCCAAGCTGGGGACGATGCTGATCATCGAAGGTTTGCCCTTCAGATCGGCCAACTTCAATTCTTTCAAACCTTCGTGGGCGTAGTGCAGGCTGAAATCCGGAGCTGCCTGACCGATGGCCAATTCGCTGCCAGCGAGAGTCATCGGATTGCCTTTGAACGTGATCACACCACTTTGACTCATCGAAATTCACTTTGATTGAGAGAACAGGTCGGACGGGAAGTCGGCAGTATGCGCATCGCCGATCCGGTCGTGAACCCCGGGCGATGCCCCTGCTCGAAACACTCCACTCTGCCGTCAATTTGATGCTTCCAGCGACCGTGTCCATCAACGGCCAAAAAGATCAGCTGAATTCTTTGTGAATTTGGAGCGGTATCTGATGCAATGCACATGGATTCAGGTTGCAAAGTGCTCTCAGGAATGCGCAAATGGGACAATTCGGCTAGACGCAGGTTTCCCTAAACCCACAACGAGCTAGACTACGCAAAGCGGTGGTGGGATACGCCTAACCACCACGATCCCCAACCAATATGGCGTTTGCATCGTGTGTTCGAATGGAACACACTGGTCGTGGCGACAAGTTCGTTGCGGTGATTTGCGTCCGGACGGGGTGCGCAGGAGTAATGGGATTTGCATGTAACGGCTGCGTATTTCAAGGTTCCTCGCACTCCCTCCGGGCGCAACTCGCTTCTACAATGTCGCAACGCTTTCTCTGACCGCAATTTCGGTCCAGAGCGGCAATCAACTCACTCGCGAATTCTCCTCGCAATGAGTCGCTGAATCGACGCTCAAATCTGGGTTGGATCCCTCTCCGTTGCCACTATGACCAATCAATCCACCACGGCGATTGTCCTGAGAACGGTGGACTTCAGCGAAACCAGCCTGATTGTGACGTTGCTGACCAAGGACCTGGGCCGAATCTCGGCGCTGGCAAAGGGTGCACGCAGACTCAAAGGACCGTTTGAGGGATCACTCGATCTGCTTTCCGTTTGCGCGATCACGTTGATCGATAAACCAGGCGATACGCTGGACTTACTGACCGAATCCAAACTTCGCCGACGTTTTCGCGGGGCCCAACGATCCTTGGAACGGCTGCATGCCGGTTACTACATCGCGGAAATGCTTCGGCTGCTGGTCGACGACGATGACCCGCACCGCGAATTGTTCGACATGACGCTGTCGGCGATGGGGATGATCGATGGCGAAGGCGATGTCGCAAAAACATTGCTAGCGTTTGATGCACAATGCCTGCGGTTGCTGGGACATGCACCCGCGACGCAGCGCTGCACCGTGTGCGGACGCGATGCCGAACGGAGCCGCCGGCGAGCTTCGTTTTCGTTGGTCGGTGGCGGTGTCGTGTGTGAAAACTGCCGCCCGTCGCAAAGTCACTTGATGACGGCCAACTGGGATGCTCTGGACGCGCTGCGTGAACTGGCCAGCGATCCCGAGTCGCCGCCCTCAACCGCCGAAGAGAACGCGGACAATCCCAGCCAACCGCCGCCGACCTCTTTCCCGATCGGCCGCCTGTTTCCCGCGATGACTCCTGCGATCTATCGAGACCTTCGGGGACTGCTCAATCGCACCCTGGAATCGCTGGCCGGCCAGAAGCCTCGAATGCAACCATTCCTGCCTGACAAGCTCGATTCGCTCTAGCGTTGTGACGTCCAGGTTGCGTATCTCCAACGAGTCATTTCGAACTTGACCGAAGGAAGTTGCTCGTGACGTCTTGCCGTTCGCTTTTATTCGCCGCTGCTGTCTGTGCCTGCCCAGTGCTGGTGCCTGATTCCCTGTATGCCCAATCGGGATTTTGGGATTCCACCAAAGACACCACCGACCGTGCCATGCGGTTCCTCACCATGCGTGAGCAACCCAACGCGGAACGAGCCCGCGATTTGTATCAGGAAGCCGATCAGCTGTTTCGTGCCGCCGCCGCTCGCGTCAATCAAACGCAACGAGACGGCGAAGCCGAAGGCACCGAAAAGAAAGACTTTGCTCGCGCCGCGAAATTGTTTGCTCGAGCCGCCGACGCACAACCCGGCACCGCGCTCGCTCAAGACGCGATGTTCATGCAAGCGGAAAGCCTGTTCTTTTCCGATCAGTTGCCCGACGCAGCGGACGTTTACGAACGTTTGAACAAAGAATTCCCCAACAACCGCCACGTTGACCAGGCGGCCGCTCGAGCCTTTGCGATCTCCCAGTACTGGATCGACACAGAAGTCGCGACCCAAGACGACTGGTTCAAGTTCAACCTCTTCGATGCCAGCCGACCTCGACTGGACGCCGAAGGCCACGCCGTTCGCGTGCTGGACCAAATTCGCTACGACAACCCGACCGGACGACTGGCCGACGATGCAACGATGGCCGCCGCGGTGGAATACATGCGACAAGGCGATTTCGAAACCGCCGATGAGTTCCTCACCGACCTTCGCGAAACGTTTCCCGAGAGCGACCACTTCTTCAACGCTCACCTGATGGGCATCCGCTGCAAACTCGAAGTTTTCGCCGGCCCCAAATACAGCGGCTTGATGCTGGAAGAAGCCGACAAACTCGTCCGCCAAACTCGCGAACGTTTTCCCGATCGCTTGCAAGATCCTGAGACATCCGAAATGGTCGCCCGAGCCGCCGCCGAAGTTGCCTTCCGCCGAGCTGAAAAGCTGAACGACCGAGCGATCTATCGCGAAAAACGATCTGAATACGGAGCCGCTCGATTGCACTACCAAAAGATCCTGCGTGACTACCCCAGCACACCGTTCGCTGAACGTGCTCGCGAGCGTCTGGAAGCGATCACGAGTTATCCCGATGTGCCCGCCGAACGTGTCTCGGCGACATTGCTGAAACGAATTTTCCCAGACAGCCGGCGTTCGACACCTCTGGAAACCAAGTTCAACTCACCGACTGGCGAACGCAGCGAGTCGATCTACCGATGAGCCTTCGACCGCAACGCCGAAACACGATCTCCTTGCTAAGTCTCTTCGCGACCATTTTCGCGGGATGCCTGGTCGGATGCGCGCCGTACCAGCTCGGCAATGCCTCGTTGTTCCCGCAGAACATCCGCACGGTGCACGTGCCCATCATTCGCAACGCGACGTTTCGTGAAGACCTTGGCGTTCGCCTGACCGAGGCACTCACAAAAGAAATCGAACTGCGAACACCGTACAAGGTCACCGCCGATCCGCTTGCTGACACCGTGCTGCGTTGCGAAGTCATCGACGAAACCAAACGCGTGCTGACCGAGAACGATGCCGACTACGTGCGAGCCCTCGACGCGGCGGTCCAGGTCCGAGCCTCCTGGTCAGACCGACATGGCCGACTGCTGATGAAGAACTCGATCGTGCCGACCGACGATCTGACAATCTTGTTCAGCCAAGACGAACGCTTCGTCCCCGAAGCCGGCCAGTCGATCGACACCGCAACTCAAAAGGCACTCGAGGACTTGGCAAACCGCATCGTCAGCCAGATGGAAGCCCGCTGGTAATGCGAGCTCGCGGATCAAACCGCCAACCACCACGCTCCGATGGCCATCCACACCGGGATCAACACGATCCCGAGCAACGAAGTCGACAAGACAACCCGAAGAGCCGTCGCCGTGTCGCCTTCATAGAGCCTTGTCAAAACAATTGGGAACACCGCCGATGGCATCGCGGCTTCCAACAACAGCACCTGCTTCAGATCCGTCGCGGTGACCGTCACCGATGCGATCCCAAGCATCACGATCGGCATAAAGAGCTGGCGGAAACCAACCGCCAACCCGATCACGGGTGCGGAACCGGTCCAGTCCGCTGCTCGCAAGAAATCGACCAGAATCGCACCGCTGAGCAACAACCCAAGCGGGATCGAACTGGACGCCAACAACCCGACCGATCGCATCACCGAAGTCGGAATCAACGTTTCCGCTCCCGTTGCTCGAATCGACAGAGCGACGATCACCGCGATCAAGGGTGCACTGGTAGCAACCGGGCTGACTCGTTCCCAGTTTCGACGCCAAGCACTCTGCTGTTCCTTCGGACGCTTCTTTCCATTGCTGCCCGTGACGATCGCCACACCGACGCTCCAAAGCGAAATGTCGACGCCGACGTTGTGCAGAATCATCTCGACTTCCGCGTTCGGATAAGTGATCTGTGCCAGCGGCAATGGGATGTACCCGTAATTGCAGATCCCGGCACAAAGAGCGAACGCACGTTGCTGGGCATCCGTTTTCAAACCCACGAACGGCCCAATCGTTTTCGCGGCGTACCAAGCGGCCAGAAAACCAAACGTGGTGATTGTGAACCCGAGCACCGGCGGCAGCCACGCGGACGCGAGCGAATCCAATGTCGAATCACCCAGAATCCGATCCAGAAACAAACAAGGCAGCAACACTTTCGCGGTCAGTTTAGCCAGCGAAACGTCAGCCTGGTGCGTCAGCCAATGCTGGATCCGGCACAGCGCACCGACGCCCATGACGAGAAAAACGCCCAACACGCTGCTGATGATGACGGCGAAAGCTTCCGGGTCCATCAACATGTGCGAGCTCCCTCGCATCGACCGTCGAGAGCCACCGTTTTCGCGTTTCGACTTGCCACGCCGGTGCCGGGTTTCGTATCTGTGATGCGATGGAAACCGTGTCGATCCAAGCGAAACATTATTGGACGTGCCTGTGGCCGGGTATGTCGGAATTGTGGTGGCGCGGACGATTGTCAGCCCTGCCCACCGCCGTCGCGTTTGCCGCGGTCGTCAACGCATTGCTGATCGCCAAATTCATCTATCCCGGCTGGTTGTCCGGGGCACTGGTCGCGCTGGCCTGCTGGATCGCCGTCGCCGCCTGGGTCGTCCTGACGGTTCGTTCGTTCCGCGAATTGCCATTGCTGCTGGCGCCGCGGCAAGTCAGCGATCAACCAGACCGCTTCGCCGAGGCTCAGCTCGCCTATTTAACGGGCAACTACGCGTTGGCAGAAGAGGCGTTGACAGCAGGATTGTCAATCGAACCGCGTGATCCGCCCGCATTGTTGCTCCTCGCCGCCGTGCTGAGACACACCGGGCGACTGAACGCCGCTGATGCCTTGCTGACTGAAATTCCAAAATTAGAAGCCGCCGCCGCTTGGAACCTGGAATGGGAAAGCGAGCGAGCCCGGCTGGAACGCGACCTCGATTCCCGAGGCGAATTACAGGACAACGCCGAATCTGAACACGAACCGCCTGAGAACGCCGAGGAAACCAACGCCAGCCCATCGCCCGCCGCCTCAGCAGAAGAATCAAAAACCGAAACGACTGAACCAAACCCCACCGCTGTCGCCGAAGATTCCGACAACGGCGAAGCGAACATGGACGACGCCGAAGAATCCGAACCAGCGACGCTCTCGATCGACACGACACTGCGATCGTTCTCATCCGGCGAGGATGACGACCTCGATAACGAGCGGCCAAATTCGGGCTATTCAGAAGCGGCCTGATCTCGATTCAGCGTTCTTCGCGGAAACGTGTTCGCTCGATAAAATCAGAGCATGAATGCATCCTCCGCTCACCGACAGCTTCCATCTCGCAAAACGCCTTGCCCCAAAGGTCACTTCAAACGGCCGCGACACACGGGTGTGTCTTTGGTGGAAGTCATCGTGGTGGTGTTCATCCTCGTCATTCTGTTGGCGTTGTCGATTCCGTTTGTTCGTAACATGCGCGAGCTGACACGACGCAGCAATTGCGACCAGAATTTGATCCGCCTAGGTCTTGCGATGCAGGCCTACTCGACCGATCACGCCCACCTGCCATCAGGAACCGCATCGTACAACGCTACCTTCCGGTTTTGGCCCGAAGTCCCCTCACCAGCCGACCCCGACGCCGATGCTTCACCAGTCGATCTTGCCATCGTCAGTGAGCCCGAAGGCTATCACCACAACTGGGCATTGGCCTCGCTTCCGTACGTTGACCAAGTCGGCCTGTCCCAATCGATCGACACGACATCCAGCATCTACTCCGAATCCAATCGACTGATTCGCGAAACGATGATCCCGGTCTTCCGTTGCCCATCGGATGATTCGGTGCCGACAAACGCGAGCTATGCGGGACTGCATCATTCCGCGGCCAGCCCAATCAGCGCATCCAACAACGGACTGATGTTCCTCAACGGTTGGGTTCGCCCAGAAGAAGTCCCCGACGGGATGTCCTCGACGATCTTGTTTGGCGAAAAGCTTTCATTCACCGGAGAACTTGGATGGTGCAGCGGCACGCGGGCAACGCTTCGCAACGCCGGGCATGCGATCAATGCAATCCCGCAAGCGGATCAACTGGAGAACCCGAGTTTCGTCGGCGGTTTGGGAAGCCGACATTTTGGTGGAGCCAGCGTTATCAAGGGCGACGGAGCAGTGACGTTTATCTCGGAAACGATCGACCAAAAGCTGTTTCAATCGATGGTCAATCGCAACGACCAATTGGAACTTGCTTCCGATGCAGCAATCACAGAGTGAACGCAAACAAGCCAGCTCAAACGCGCGGCAGTCGAACCGCCCGTCGACCACGAAACCTCAACCGAGGTCTTTTTCCCACTGACGACCTTGCTCGTCTTCGGTGAACTTCAGCGTGGCAAACTGGCCCTTCAGCTTCACTGCGTTGGAATCAATCGTCGTTTCGACCGTGAAGATCTGGCGATTCGAAAGCGACTGCACGATCGACGAAACCAGAAACTGCTCATGCGTCGACAATTCGCGTTCGGCCATCGATGTCACAAACCCCTTCTTGGGCTGCGGTGCGGGAAAACCATTCAGCTCAACCGGATGCATCAACCGCAGCGACAGGATCGATCGAGCCCCGTCCATGACTTGGCCCTCCGGATCACCGACCCAAAGATCCATCGCGGCAAGCTGTTCGTTGGTTTGGTGATCGACCAAAACATTGCGTTCCATGTCGAAGTGACTCATCGCAACCGCCGTGCGATGGTTCAGCGGCAACATCGGCAAACGATCAATCCGCGTCGAGCGACGTAGCTGCAAAAACTCACGATTGACCGGTGGACGATAGGTCGATGTGTTCACGATCAAACGCAGCAAGCTACGTGCAACATGGAATCCGTGCCGGGACAACAACGACGCCACACGTGCGTCCGTGACGGGAACTCCCAATCCATGGCCGATCGGCGGCAATCCGCCATAACCATTTCGGGCATCGCGAACGGGTCCGACGCAGATACGTTTGACTCCAGCATCCGCGGCCCGCTGCATCGTTTCGATCAACAACGAATCGCACATCGCCAACCCGGCTTCGCCAGCAAAGCAAATCGCGGCGACCAAGGATGTCGGCACCGCATCCACTTCGGGAACTTCCGCGATGGCTGCGGGTGAATCGCCTTCCAACAACTCAGGCGGCGGCGATTGCCAATCATCGGAAAATTGATGGCACCACGCCACCACTCCACCATCCGCTTCGGCCACCAAAAGACTGGCCGGATCAAAAAACGTTCGCGAGAGCACGGCTCGTTCCAGGATCGAAACGCTGACCGGCGGGATCTGACCGGCGGTCTCCCAGTGACGCATCCAAACGTCAAACAGGCCGGGAAGATCAGAGTTGCGAAACGGACGGATGTTCGCCATGAGGGTAAAACACGGTGCAATGAAAACGAAACAGGTCGGCGGTTCATCCTACCGCGAAATCGCTTTCATGTGTCCCACACACCAGCCTCATCGCGCTCGATTGCGGGCACTACTTTTCGAGTTGTTCCATCACCCGGCGAGCGATCACCTGAATCGCTTCCAAAGGCAACTCCGACGAACCAGTCATCTTGGCTTGGGTGGAGCGAACCATCGCATCGATCTCTCGTTCCGCGGTCACGATCAACGCTTTTTGTTTATCCGACAACGGAACGCGGCCCCGACCAAGATCCCAGCCACGGGCTCGCGCGCCCGCACGGAATCCTTCCGGAAATTCCCCGAGGCCGATCATGGCGTCGAACAACGGCAGCAACATGTACTGTAGCTCCATCGCCAATTTGTGATCACCATCGGCACAAGCCCGATGGATCGCACGCGTCAGCTCAGGCAAAACGCCGCTGGTTGCGTTCGTTCCACCATCGGCTCCCGCGATCAACATGGGAGCCAGCGCCGCATCCCACCCGGTCAGGAACGAAAAATCATCTCGCATCGGCCGGATCGCGGCCATCATTCGCATCAAGTTCGGCAGATCACCTGAGCTGTCCTTCAGCCCAATGATTCGCGGATACTCTTCCGCCAAGCGGATCACCACATCGACTTCGATTGGCGACGCAAACATCGGAATGTTGTACAGAGTCACATCGACGCGCACGTCGCGAGCGATGTGGGCGTAATAGGCGTGAACGCCTTCGCTGCTGATCGGATAGTAAAACGGTGCGACGATCGCGACCGCTCGAACACCCATGTCACCATAGGCGTTGCAGGCTTCGATCGTTTCTTCGACGTTCGCCTCCGCCGCGCCCGCCAGCACGGGAACCCGGCCGGCGGCTTGGTCGACAACGATCCGAACAATTCGGCGGCGTTCCTCCGCCGTGAAGCGAACGAACTCACCCGTGCTGCCATTGGGATACAAACCATCCACGCCATGGTCGATCAACCAATCGACGTACCCACGCAGCTTGTCTTCATCAACGCGTCCCCGGTCATCCACCGGCGTGATGTTGGGAGTCAAAATGCCGGAGATGCGTCGATTCATGCTGAGTGTTAGTTCGGAGAGGAAGGAGCCAACCCCAACAGTTCATGGAGTCGGTCAGGAGGCTGATAGCCTACTCGTTGAGCGATCACTTTGCCGCGCGGAACGGCCAACAATGTCGTCGGATAAGTGGTCACCGGAATCCGAGCCAGAATATTCGGATTGGTATCTGGCCGCAGAATGATCGGCACAAAACCGCTGGCGAGTCGAGACCGAATGCTCGCATCACACAACGTGTTTTGTTTCATCGCGTCGCAGAACCGGCAATCTTCCGAGGTGATGAAGATCAGCATCGGTCGTCCGGAACGCCGAGCGGCCGCCCATCCGGATTCGAAATCGTTGTGCCACATTGGCGTGTCGGCCGAAACGAGTTCGGTGGCACTCGAGCGAGTTGCCTTCGCCGCCGACAAACTCGAGACCACCTTGCCGATAATTGGCACCTCGGCATCCGCGGTGGAGCTGAAGAGCCCGATGAATGCGGCCAACGCCGCTGCCCGCCATCCAAAGCTGGGCTGAAAAAGAAAAGAATTGCATCGACCGATGCAAGGCAGAACCGATTGGCGATCATCGCCGGTTCCACGAATCAGGTTGCTTCCCGCAACCACTGACTGAGCCATGAGATTCCCCCTCGTAAGGCAAAGACACAACCCTCACAGCGAAAAGACGGAAGCCATGAGGACCTAGAACGGTCGAAACCTATGCGTCTGAAAATGGCCCCACAAGAGTCAAAAAGTAGCGATCGGGCAATTTGCGCAGTTTTTATGACGACAGTCTTTAAAACGCTCGATCGTCGCCCCTCCATGGGAAACGGCCCCACCCTCAAGCGATGAATCCACCCGCAAACGAATAGACAAACGACCACCGATGATCGCCCGTCGAAGATCCGGCGACTCCGATCGACACTTGGATCCGCGGCGTATGTCGATGAACGACTCACGCCGTTCTCGGCGCCTACTTGGACCGCTGATAGATCGCGGTGAGCAGCGACTCGGTGTCTTTGAATTTCTTGCCCGTCGCCAACGTTTCGTCGATCAACTTGCGAGCATCCGACTCCGAGTGCCCCAGCGTTACCAATGCGTCGTAGGTGTCTGAAACAATCGGCGATTCAACTTCCATCGCATCGGCAACTTCTTCGCCAGCCACCATCAACGCGAACCGGGGCATCTTGCGACGCAGTTTCGCGATGACTTTTTCGCTGGTTGCTGGTCCGATGCCAGGAAGTGCCGACAAAGTTTTCGCGTCTTGCTCTTCAATCAAAACGGCCAACTCTTTCACCGGTCGAACCATCGCTCGAAGAGCCTTCTTCACGCCAACACCGTCGACACTGCAGAACAAGTCAAAGAACTGTCGCTCGGGAAGCGTCGAGAACCCGATCAATCGCGGAGTGAGGCGTCCGCCTTGTGCGTTGCCCTCGATGTAGTCCAGCGTGTGCAGCCGAACTTCATTGCCGATTTGGTTTTGCAACTGACGGCGGGTGTAATCGCCCACGTAGACTTCATAGTCAAACGGGGCCGCCTGGATGATGACACTGATCTCGCCCACTTGGACCAGTTTGCCAGCAATCGAAACGATCATGAGGAGACAGATTCGGGATTGGAGTGATACTTGAACAACCGATCCAGAACACCGTTGATGAACCGTGGGCTGTTTTCGCCGCCGTAGCGTTTCGCCAAGGTCAACGCCTCGGAAATCGCAACTTGGCCGGGCGTTCCACTGTAAAGAATTTCATAGGCACCCAACCGCAACACATTGCGATCCGTCACCGGCATGCGGTGCAGGGCCCAGTTGGTGGAAAGCTTGGTGAGCTTCGCGTCGATGTCATCTCGACGCGCCATCGTGCCATCCAAGAGCTCAGCCGCAAAATCCGTGAGGACCTTTCGACCTTGCAAACGGGAGCGGATGAATTTGCGTGACGTGGCTGCATCACGCCAATCATTCAGATCGGCTTCGTAGAGAAGCTGCAGGACTATTTCGCGGGCGCGTCGACGTGTGGACATGCGAGCGATCATCCCGCAGGCACCTCAGAAGTGTCAACTAGGCCACAACAAAAATAGGCCATGACAAAAAGCCGGCCCGCTTCGATGAAGCGAGCCGGCTTTTATTGAATCGTCTGAGTAATCGAGCGAGCTCGATTAGGCTTGGAACGAGCTTCCGCAACCGCAGCTTTTGACAGCGTTCGGGTTGTTGAACGTGAAGCCCTGTTTTTCGAGGCTGTCGTACCAATCGACTTCGGTGCCGTCGAGGTACAACGAACTCTTCTTGTCGACCACGACGCTGACACCGTGGCAGTCATACTTCGAATCAGCCTTCATGTCGAAGCTGTCGTCGAAGTTCAGCGTGTAGTTGAATCCGCTGCAGCCACCGCCGGCGACACCAATCCGCAATAGCATCGAATCGTCGAAGTTGTGTTCCTTGCGAAAACGCATGACTTCTTCGGCCGCGCGCTCAGTCAATTTGATTGCCATCGTTCGGATGATCCTCGTGAATGGATGGACAGTTGTTTGAAGTTAGGTCCGAGTCGGAACTGCACAGAACGAGTTGTTCGAACCTGTTCCATCGACATAACAGTCAATGGCCATGTTCGTTCACCGCCCGCAGCCATGCAAATCGTTTCAACAATGCAAACGGCTTGCCAATGCCAAAACCAGTCAACTTGGCAGTTTTTGCACCAATCGGCCCACTACTTAGTGATTGACGATTGTACCCGCAGCCCAGCCAAATCAACAACCTCTTTTCGCAGCGAAGGAGTGTCCGGTTCATTTTGATTCCGAATGTGCAGGATCTGAAAGCAGTTGCCAAATAACGGGTTGCTAGCATTCACCACCGTGTTTCCCGCCATTTTTGATGCCACCGCTCGCCGCGAAAATCGTTGGCAAACGTTTCGGCCGGGTGAAATCTGTCCGTCAAGAATTGAAATTTTGGCCCGCAACCTGCTCGACCGGTAAAATGCTCCACGGCAGGCGGAGATTCGCTGAGATCGATCACAGCGAGTCTTTTCGCGTGTCCTTTTCTCTTCTATCGCACCGTCAGGTGATCTCTATGTCCGATTCTCTCGCCAGCCGCACTGGTCGCGGCGCAGCGGCCACGCGCCGCTCTTTTTTGAAACGCTCATCGCTCGCCGCAGCATCCGTGATGGTGGTCTCACCGCATGTGTTGGGTGGTCCAGGAAAAACGCCACCGAGCGACCAATTTCGATTCGCTCAGATTGGCGTCGGTGGCCAGGGAGCTCGCGATGTCCGCCGGATGATCCATGCCGGAGGAACCCCCGTTGCCCTGTGCGATGTCGACGTCCAACGGGCGGGCAAAACATTCTGCCAGCATCCCGATGTCGAACGGTTCACCGACTATCGAGTCATGCTGGATGAATTTGACAAGGAATTTGACGCGGTCGTCATCAGCACGCCCGACCACACCCACGCCACAATCGGCTTGGCCGCGATCCATCACGGCAAACATGTTTACATGCAGTGCCCGATGGCTCGCACCTTTGACGAAGTCAAACGTTTGAAAGCGGCAGCAGAGCAATCCGGATTGGCGATTCAAATGGGCAACCAGGGTCACTCCAGCCTGCACATGCGAGCCTTCCGGGACTTCATCGAGCGGGGTGAGATTGGCGAAATCGAATCCGTGCATTGCTGGACCGATCGCCCCGAGTGGCCGCAAGGCATGACGTCGGTACCAACATCGACAACCGCTCCGATCTCCCTCGACTGGGACCTGTGGCTCGGTCCCGTCGCGGATCGCCCGTTTTGCAAAGGCTACCTGCCCGTTACTTGGCGAGGATGGTGGGACTTCGGCACCGGTGCACTTGGTGACATGGGCTGCCACCTGCTCGATCCAGCTTTCACGTCGATGGGTTTGCAACTGCCTCGCCGAATCACAGCGGACTGCGAAACCGCGACGTCGATCGCCTATCCAGTTTGGTCTCAAATCGAAATGGAATTTGACGGGACTGATGCATGCCCCGATGGGTTGAAGCTGACTTGGTACGACGGCGGCAAACAACCCGAGACGCCGACCATCATCGCCGATGAAAGTGTTGGCGAACCTGGCTATTCGGCGGGTGGAAGCGGATGCATGATCGTTGGCAAGAAGATGACGTTGGTCGGTTCGACGCTTTCTGGCGAACCAGACCAAATGCCACAAATCGTCGCCGTTGCCAGCGAAGACGACAACGAACTCGCCGAAGCACGCCAAGCCGGACGCAAACGCGTGGAACAACTCTCCGCGGAAAACAAAGAAACGTCCAAGTCGCACTACGAAGGTTGGATTCAAGCTGCCCGAGAAGGCAAGTCGGATTCATTGACCAGCGATTTGCAGATCGCCGGAACGATGACGCAGTCAGCACTTCTCGGCTGCATCGCAACTCGCTACCCCGGTCAAACATTGACCTGGGACAACGAGAAGCACCAGTTCGCCGGCTCCAACGAAGCCAACTCGTTCCTAAGCTTCGAACCACGCGAAGGCTATCTCTACGAAGCCTGACATCGACTTAGGTTCAGGTCGAACAACCGGTGGCACGGTGGTACCCACCGTGAAATCACCCTCGTCTCGGTGGGGGACCACCGAGCTACAGGTTTTCAGGTTTTGGGGACGATGCAGACGGCCTCGCGTTACGACTTCTTCTTCAGCCCCATCAGATATTCGACCATATCGACCAAACCTTGTTGGTCGGTGGTGTGATGCAAGTTCTCCGGCATGATCGACTTCTCGCTCTTTTTCACGTCGACGATGTCGTCTTGGTAGAACTCCAAATCGATCGCTTCCGCCGTTCGCAGGACAAGCTTATCGTCGGTCTCGGATACCAGAACACCGTTCACAACACGGCCATCTTCGGTCAATGCGATCATGTTCTCGTAGTTGTGACTGATGCCGGCACTGGGTGCCAAGATCGACGTGAACATCGCTTCGCGAGAAAGCTTCGACCCAATCTCAGACAAGTCCGGGCCGACTTGTTTTCCAAACCCATCGACGATGTGGCAGTTCGCACAAGTCGCGACGCCACGAAAGATTGCCATCCCCTTCTTTGAGTCGCCGGTCAGACGGACCAATTCGTCCAGCGGTGGAAGAGGCTTGCTGTCCGCCGCGGCGGGTTGTGGCAACAACTGCTTCGCACGTTTCGCGATTTCTTCGTTGGCGTTGCGTCCGAGCAAACCACCCGCCAACAAATGAGTGTCGGCGGGAAGCTTTTTCGCTTCCGTCATTTTCAGCAGTTCTTTCGCACCACCATCGGATTTGGCCAACGCTCGCACGGAAGCACTTCGCAATCCGTAGTCCATCTCCGGGTCGCCCGCGGTCTTTGCCAACAAACCGATCGCACGTCCATTGCCGAGCGACCCAAGCAGCGATACCACGCGTCCGAGCTGGCCATGATCGTACTTTGAGTCTTTGGCCAAAATGCTAACGAACCGGTTCCATCCGTCCTTTCGCTTCAACAGCAAACGCAACGCGGAAAGCGAAAGATTGTCATCGCCTTGGCGAAGCATCGTTGCGATGAGCTGGTCATCCATGTCACGAATTTCAAATTGGTCGACCAGCTCGACAAAGTCCGGTTCACCGGCGCGACTGCGGATATAGTCCGTGATCGCCAATTGCGTCTTGGGGAATTTCACGGGATCGAAGTCAGGCATCCGCTTCACCGTTCGAACCAAAACCTGCGGATCGACTTTTTTCCCGCTTTTCTCATCGGGCAACAGCTGTCGAAGAACCAACCCACGAACGGCATCGGGATGGTATTCCAAAGACCGGAAATAACGTTTGGTTTCGTCACTAGGCATTCCACCAGCCAACAACTCGACCATCTTGGCCGCCGCATCATCGGTACGCAGTCGCCAAACCAAATCGCGGCCCGCGGGCGTGTTCCAGTTACCTCCGTTGGCCTTCATCCAAGATGCAAAGCACTCCGCGGCTCGCAGATCACTTCCGATGCCAAGAGCTTCCAACATCCAGCGATCCTCACCGTCGTACTGCTGAGCAAGCTTTGCCCAGACGCTCGGCATCGCATCGGATTCATCAAACCGCAACGCGACAGCCAGCTCACGCCGGACCGCAGCCGACGAATCGCTCGCCGCTTCACCACAAACATTTGCGACGGAAAGACCAAGTTGCTTGCACAGCCGAATCGCGGTGCAACGAATGTTGGCGTCGTCATCGCCGAGAGCCTTGTCAACGTACTTCCGACCTTGCCCTTCGATCTTGCCGAGCAACCACAAAGCACGAGCCCGATAGCGTGGGTTATCGTCTTGGTAGAGCGAAAGCAATGCGGGCTCCGCATCCACACCCATCGAGTGCAGCTTTTGCCAAGCGAGATACCGCACCGAACGGTTTGGACTTTTCAACGCCGCGATGGCCCCGTCGACCGACGACAAATCAAACTTCGGCACCGAGTACTTCACACCCGGCGGGGCCACTCGGAAAAGCCGCCCGCGATCGCTGTCTTTTTGATGGTGACCACCGACGCCAGGATCGTACCAATCGGTCACAAACAACGATCCATCGGGAGCCACGCAAACGTCGGCGGGGCGAAACCAGTTGTCGGTCGTGCCGGTGATCAATGGTTCGATCGTCGCCGAATACCCAGCTCCATCGGGCTTCATCGGATACGCCCGAACCACATTGGGACCGGGATCGCAGTGAATCACTTCGTCCCAAAAACGTTTCGGCAACAGGCGACCTTCGTACATGCAGATTCCGCTGGGCGATCCTGCCCCGGTTTGCAAAACATTGGGAACCACACCGGGGTCGTTCAGGTGCCAGTGTTGCAGCGGAATCTCATCTTCCAAGTTGATCCGATCGGCTCGCCAAGACGCACCGGTTTGTTCGTCTTTGTACCCGTAGTTGCCTTGCTCCATCACAAAATTAATACGAGTCCCGCGGTTGCCATCATCGTCATTGTCGCTCTGCCACAACGCGCCGAACGAGTCGACCGTGGTTTCCCAGTTGTTGCGGAAGTTGTGAGCCAACACTTCAAAGTTGGAACCATCCAGATCACATCGAAAGGGCATCCCGCCAAACAGAGGCTTGCCATCGTCGACAACTGCTCGACCATGAATGTCGACCACCGTTTCACCGTTTGCATCTTTGACCTGCATCCCGGTGTTGCCGAAATTCCAGTAAAGCTTTCCGTCGTCACCGAACAAAAACGAGTGTGCGGAGTGATCATGTTGCGGCTGTCCTGTTTCGGTGAACAACGCAACCTTTGAATCAGGAACATCGTCACCGTCGGTGTCAGTGAACTTCCAAATCGTCGGCGAAGCGGAAACGATAACTTCGTTTCCGAGCACACAAATCCCCATCGCCGAATCGATGTCACGGCCTTGGTAGTAGGTGTGAACTTGATCGAGATTGCCGTCGCCGGTCGTGTCTTCCAAAATCAGAATCCGATCGCCTTCCGGACGAGCCCCTTGGTTGCGGCGATAGTTCATGACATCGCATACCCAAACGCGGCCGCGATGATCGATGTCGAGATTGGTCAAGCTGGACAGATCCGGCTCGCTGCCCATCAACATCACTTCCAATCCTTCGGCCACCTCCAATCCCGCGACGGCTTGCTCGGGCAAACGCTGTTGATCGACCGATTTTGCATCGACTTCGTTCAAATTGTCGGGAGCGGCACCAGCGTAGATGGCAAAGCGAACGCTGGTGTTGTTTCCGTTGTGCTGTTTGGTGCCGCCACTTTCCAATGCACCGGTCACGGTGAATTTGTCAAAGCCCGGCGGAACGTCAAATTCGATCACGCTGGGAGCATGCGTCCCAATCGACGTCTTGCCCGCAGGCTGGTTTTGAACCAGCACCGGACCGCCGGAACAGTTGGCATTCTTTCGAACGTCACCCCATCCCGCTCGTGCTGTCACCCAACCTTGTTCGACCAAGTCCAACGTTCCCTTTGCACCATGCAACGTCGGATCCAACCAAGCCACATGGTCGCAGGAATAGTCGTTGCCTCCTTCGCTGACCACCAAGAACAATTTGCGTCTGGCAATTTCATCGACTCCGCCCAAGTCCACTTCGATCGAAACGCGATGATCAGGCGTCGCGGTTGTCACCAGTGGGCTGACGTGAAGCAGCTTGGGTGCAACCGCTGAAGTCGACTCCTTTGACGGTTGCTTCTTCTTGCTACCGTCCTTGGACTCTTTTTCCATGTTCAACGGAATTTCGAATTCCTTGGCGACTGATTTCAGATCAAAATCCTTCGGCGGATCGAAGTCTTGGTCTGCCATCAACTGTTTCGCTGGGATTGGTTTGAGCGAACCGGCTTCCGTTGACGGGTCATCGCCAGCAGTCCAACGAATCGCATTGGTCACCAATCGACGCACGGGAACGTGCGACCAATTCCAATGATGGTGTCCGCCGGTGAAGCCAAAGCTGCGACCGCCGATCTCGGGTTCATAAGCCCAAGCGACCGTCTGCAGTTCACCCGCCGCAACCGACTTGCGAGCGTGCGGGTTGCCGGTGTGGGCACTATCCGGACGTCGCATCGTTGACTCGGGAGCAACCGCTTGCAGGATTGGAGTCAGCTTGCCTTTGTCCGAAAAACGCAAGTGAAAGTACCACTCGTCATTGGTCGAGAACGAACCCACACCGTGCGTGATCGGATGCTCAGGCAACGAATCAAATTTCGCGATCCAGTGCGGATTGACGCTGTAGTGAATTTCAAAGTGCCCGCCCAACAACTCGACCATGTCATCGCCGGATTCACCGGGCGACATCTCAGTTGCGTAGTGCAAACAAACCAAACCACCGCCGCGTTTCAACAACGCTCGCAATTCATCGCGATGATTGAATGCAACGTGTCGACCTTGTCCGTCGCTGTAAAGAACGACACTGTCGGCCGATTCCACCTTGGACGCATCGCTTGGCCAACCACGCACGACCTCGGTTTTGAGGTTGGGGTTGGCGTCCAACAAGGATTGCTCGAGAACCTTCAACCCGGCGTAGTGCTCATGGGCCCCATAACCGTGGCTGGGTTTGCCCGCGATCAGCAGGATCGACTTCTCAGATCCTTCGGCGGACTCGGCCGTGGTGGCCAACATGTTCCAAGTGAGAATGGTGCACGCGAATGCGGCGACCCAGGACCACGAGGTGGTCGGCAAGACATCATTTTTCATGGAAGCGGGAGAACCAAGGTTCCAGGTGGGAGGATTCCGGCGGGGCGAAACGACAACGGGGGCCGACGCGAAACTCGAATGAGCCGTCGAACAAGAGGTCCCCATTCCGCGGCAAGGATGATCGCTTCACCCTTCGCTCGAAACAAGAAAGCTCTGAGACCCGTTGTCATTCACTGACAGGGAATCTGATTGTAACCCAACAAGAAGTCCATGGAGTTGCGGTGCGATCGATTCGCATTCGGGAATGCCAAACGAAATCGATCGGGGCGTCCGCGGACCGGAACACTGAAATTCTGCTCCGGCGTCAGATTTGGACCGCGGTCTCTCAGCTGTAGAAGCAAAGGTACGCGGTGGGCTCGATCACTCGAACCTGGAACTTTTGATTGGCATCGATTCGGAACTCGGATCCGGCTGGGTAAGCCCGATACCCAGGTTCGCCGGGCAGCTTGGCTTCCAACTTGCCCGAGACAATTTTCATCAGCTCTTTTTCGCTGGTTCCAAATTCGTAGTCGCCCACCAGCATCACGCCGGACGTCGCACGGCCTTCGCCATTTTCGAAGGCGATGGAAGTGACGTTGCCGTCGAAGTATTCGTTGACTTGCATGATGAGATCTCCGCGAAAGGGAACTTGGGACAGGAACGGCGAGGAAGATAATTCAACGCTCCCATATTCGCGAGCCACATTCCTGACCGGATTCGCTCACGACATTTTCGACAAACAGCCCGCGACGCGTTCGGCAACGTCCGGGGCCAGCAAGGCTCGATGGTCGATCACCAGCAGTGATTCACTCAGCGCGACCGCGTTTTTGAGCGAAACCGGTTTGCTGCTTCGGCGATCACTCGTTCGATGCATCGCGCGGAATCCTTCACCGCAGGGCAACTCAATCGTTCGCAATTGCTGAATCACCTTCGCTCGAGTCTCCGCGTTTTTCGCGAGCACCGGAAACTTGTACGGAGCTCGAACCAAACTCGGGTCGTCGTCCCAAACCGCCGCACATCCGACCGACGCCCAATCCAGCTCGCTCAATCGCTGGGCGTTTCGACACCGAATTCTGTTCAACTGACTCAGCCAATCCAATTGCGGCATCAACGCGGCACACTGCAGTGGCGACATGGGAAACGTGTCGCTCGGGCGATCCACCATGCCTTTTAGTTTTTGATACTTGCCCTCGTACTCGGTCACCAACGCACCACCATTGCCGCACGTCAGAGGCTTGCTGCCGCCAAAGCTGTACGTGGTCCATTCTGCGAAATAGCCGACCGGCACAAAAACCGTCGTTTCATCCGCGGTTTGTTGAATCCGGCCCGCCCCCATCGCCTGACAAGCGTCCTCGACCAAAAACCAGCGGCGTTGCCGGCACAACTCAGCAAGCCCTCCGGAATCGGCGAGCTGCCCATGCAAATGCGAAACCAGCAAAATCGACTCCGGCGGTGCCTGAATCTGCTGAATCGACTTCATCGACGGCGAAATTCCCGTCGAAGCTCGGCCGCTCCGTGTTCCCGAGGTGGGCTGCGTGTCGCACAACACCGGGCGACCACCCAGCAATTCGACGGTTCGAAAGTTACCGGGGTAATCGTAAGCGGAAAGAATCACCTGAGTCGCCTTGCTCCGCTTTGCACCGGCCGGGCCGACTCCTAGTGCTCGCAGTGCCAACTCGATCGCCGACGATCCCGACGGGCACAAACGGACTTGGGCGGTGCCCCCAAATGCCGTGATTCCTTCGGGTGCCGACCATTTCCCCGCCGCCAGACTCACCGAATTTCGGCATCGCTCGTAAACGCCGACCTGTTCACTCTTGGCCGCCGTGGTCTCGGGATACGTCCCCCACTGACCGTCTTCCAAGACTTCTGCGACCGATTTTTCGATCTGACTGGTCAGTTTTGCGTGTTTTGGCGGCCAAGCCGGCCACCCATCGGAGGCAACGGCGAACGATTCTTCAGCGGGAAGATCCAAGGGATTCTCAGTGCTACGCAAAGGAGGATGGCGAGGCAAGTTAGGGCTGGGCTTGTGGCGATTTTTTTGCTTCCATATCATGCCGCATTGCGAAAGACGCAGGCAACCACCAGCCAGGACGGCTGGGGCCGCGTCAAGCTAGTGTCATCATCCCCGGAACCTCTGTCTTGTTGCCCTCTTCCGATCTGTTCTTAACCGATCTACCGCGGCAGGCAAACTTGCTCGCCATTCAGTTGCTGGCACAGGACGCAGCGCCCGCTGGAGAGTCGTCGATTCTACAGCGAATTCTCGAAAACCCTCTGATTTTGCCTGTCGGCGTCGTGGCGATCTTCTACGTCACGTACTTCGGCCCGGAACGACGACGTCGTGCCGAGGAAGCAAAGATGATGTCTTCGATGGCCAAAAACGATCGCGTGGTCACAATCGGTGGCATCCACGGAACGATCGTTTCAGCAGCACCAGACAGTGAAACGGTGACGTTGAAGATCGACGAAAACGGTTCGACACGCATCAAAGTCAATCGGTCAGCCATCGTCAAAATCGTCGGCGAACCGAAAAACAAACCCGACAACGATTCGTCGGACTGACCTCTTCCCAAACCATCCTTCCCACAGCGACTGGTTTTGGTCGCAGCGGACACATCGCACCCGTACTTAGAAACCACGATGGATCTTTCGACTCTCCCCGATTTTTGCCAATCGATTTCGGCTCAGTGGCTCGCTCAAACCGACGCTGCCGTTGCCAACGAAGTCTCCAAGGGCATCAGCACCGGACAGTTCTTGACGCTGCTCAGCGCCGCAGCCGTCCTGATTCTGCCGTTCATTGCTGGCAACTTCTTGGCGAAATCCTTGAAGATGCCAACCTATGGCACTCGCTTCGGTTTCATCTTGCTTGCGATCACCGCCAGTGGCGTGACGCTCGCAAACAAGTTCCCCAGCCTCGGTATCGACCTGTCGGGCGGTACGATTCTGGTTTACGAACTGGATCCGGAAAAGCAAGCGGCGGTCATCGAAAGCGGAGGACAGCGAATCACCAGTGAAGATTTGGTCGGTCCGCTGACCCGCCGAATCAACCCCGCGGGCACGCAAGAAATCGTCATCCGCCCTTATGGCGAACAACAAATCGAAATCATCATTCCCGAGAAAGACCCTGACGCGGTCGAACGAATCAAGGGTTTGGTCGAAGAAGCCGGACAGCTTCGTTTCGCGATTTTGGCCAACCAGTTTGACCACCAAACGCTGATCAACGAAGCGATCGAACAAGCCGAATCGACTCAGCCCGGCGTCGCGACCAAAGATATGGTCGGCTCGCCAGAAGACTCGCTCTACGGCATCTGGGCTCGCATCGGATTCGAAGAAAAAGAAACCGATGGCATCCGCCCGATGCTCGTTCCAATCAGCGGTGCCTTGGCTCGCAACCCTCGCACCGGCGCGATCCTCAACGTTCCACCCGAAGCCCGCGCGGGCGACGAAACCGTTTCGGTTGCAAGATGGTTGCAGACTCAAGACTTCGACAACATCGAAGTCCTAATGGTCATCAACCCCAAGTTGGACATCCTCGGTGAAGACCTCGCTTACGCCGCCAGCACTTTCGATGAGAAAGGTGCCCCCGCGGTTGCCTTCACGTTGACGGACATGGGTTCAGGCCGCTTCCGAGCCCTGACGACCAACAACGCTCCCGACGGTTCACGCACCCGCCAATTGGGAATCGTGCTTGATGATGAGTTGTTGTCGGCTCCTTCGATTCAAGAAGTAATGAACAAGAACGGTCGCATCACGGGTAACTTCACCCGCGATCAAGTCGACTCTCTCGTTCAAATCCTGAAGGCCGGCCAGTTGCCAGCCACCGTGACCAAGCAACCCATCGCTGAAAACGAAGTCGGCGCGACCTTGGGTGCAGACACCCGGACCAAGGGCCTCTACTCGATCGCCATTTCGCTTGGCTTGGTGCTCGTCTTCATCTTGGTTTACTACCGCTTCGCCGGCGTCGTGGCCTGCATCGCGTTGATCATGAACATGGCGATGATCTTGGCAACGATGGTCTTCATCAACCAACCATTGACCCTGCCCGGTTTGGCCGGTTTGGTTTTGACTGTCGGTATGTCGGTCGATGCCAACGTTCTGATCTTCGAACGCATCCGAGAAGAATTGAACAAGGGCGCAAAAGCTCGCATGGCGATTCGAAACGGTTTCGCTCGAGCGACCACGACGATCATCGACGCCAACCTCACGACGTTGATCACCGCCATCGTTCTTTATGCGATCGGTACCGACCAAATTCGCGGCTTCGCCGTCACGTTGATCTTGGGCATCCTGTACTCGATGTTCACCGCGATTTACGTTTCGCGAACGATCTTTGACTTGGCCGAACGTCGCGGATTCCTGTCGCTTGGAATGTCCGATGGCGTGAACAGCATTCGCTCGGCTTTCGCCGGCGGTGGCCAGTTCAACTTCATCAGCAAAGGCAAAGTCACCCTGACTCTGTCGGCCATCTTGGTCGTCTGCGGCCTCGCCGCCTTGTTCGCTCGCGGACAAAGCATCCTGGACATCGACTTCGCCGGTGGTTCCTCGGTTCAGTTCCGAGTCGACGAACCCACCAAGGCCGATGAAATTCGCGAGATCATGAACAAAGCCGTCGCCGCTTCCGACAACAGCTCGGTTCAGTTCACTGTCAACGGCGTTTCGATGGAAGGAACCGAAGAAGGCACCGTCTTCAAAATCGATTCCTCGGTTGAACGAGTCGAAGACCTCAAACGAGTCATTCAGGAAGGCTTCGCCGCCTCCGAATCGGTTGGCTTGGTCACCTACAGCGTCGACATCACCCCGGCAGATCTGCCAGGTGCAACGCCGGAAGACGCCGCTCCTGAAGCAGAAGAAACCAGCTCGTCCGATCCTGCCGAACCATCTGAAACCTCGACCAGCCAATGGCAATCGGTCGACAACGGTGTGATGCTGGTCGTGGCTCAAGCAGACGACGAAGAAGAAGCTGCTGCCGAAGAGACCAATGCCGAAGAGACCAATGCCGAAGAGACCAATGCCGAAGAGACCAATGCCGATGAGGCTGCGGAAACCGAAGCAGATGCCCCTGAAACAGACGGGCCCAAAATGGAAGCTCGTGAATTCCCCGGTCTTGCGTTCAGCACCTCGGACATCGCACTCGGCATCAAGGGTGCCGAAGGAGTCGCTGTCAAAAACGAAGAAGGCTTGATCGATTCGATCGTGGACGCCGCTGAATCCGCTGGCGTACCGATCAACAAGGACGGCATCGTTGTCAAACCTATCGGTGAAGACATCGAAGCCTGGTCGCCTGGTTCGACGTTGGCATTCCCACAATGGCGAGTCCAACTGCCTCTCGGCGGTGACAACGCGATCAAGGTCATGGCCGAAATGGAAAAGCAACTCGACAGCGATCCGGTTTGGATCAGCAGCAGTGCCGTTGGTGCTCGCGTCGCTGGCGACATGATCAGCCGTGCATTCGGAGCCCTGTTCGCGTCGCTGCTGTGCATCATCGGATACATCTGGTTCCGATTCCAACGCGTCATCTACGGCTTCGCCGCTGTTGTCGCTCTGCTTCACGACGTTGCGATCACGCTCGGTGCGATCGCGATCAGCTACTGGGTTGCCGACGCTCTCGGCTTCTTGCTGATCGACCCGTTCAAGATCTCGCTGACGGTCGTCGCCGCGTTGCTGACGATCATTGGTTACTCGCTCAACGACACGATCGTTGTCTTCGACCGAATTCGTGAGACGAAGGGCAAAGCACCACGTCTGACCGGCGAGATGATCAACACCAGCATCAACCAAACGCTCAGCCGAACGTTGCTGACTTCGTTGACGACGTTGATCGTGGTCGTTCTACTGTACGCCTTCGGCGGCGAAGGCATTCACGCCTTTGCATTCGCTTTGGTGATCGGCGTTATCGTCGGTACTTACAGCAGCGTGTTTGTTGCCAGCCCCGTGCTTTTGTGGTTGGTCGAACGAGCCGAGAAGAAAGCAGCCAACGCCTGATCGACCGCCGCGGTCCATCCGCGACGATCAGTTAGCTCACACGAACTCCCTTTCGATTCATCGGAAGGGAGTTTTTTCGTGCCCGCATCACATTCGGCCAAACTCAATCGACTATCATTCGATGCCCCACCTTCCATCCCCACCTCATGGAAATTGCAGTGCTAAATCGAGTGAGTCCATTCCTGATCGCAATCGCGATGATCACCTGCTGGTTCCCGATTCAGTCGCGAGCCGACCAACCCAACATCCTGTTGATCTTCATCGACGACTTGGGCTGGAAGGACATCGGCTGCTACGGCAACGACTTCGTCGAGACGCCACGCATCGACCAACTTGCCGCCGAAGGGATGCGGTTCACCAACTTCTACGCGTCCGGCTCCGTGTGCTCACCCACTCGATGTGCTCTGCAATCGGGCCAGAACCAAGCTCGGATCGGCATCACCGCGCACATCCCCGGTCACTGGCGTCCGTTTGAAAGAGTCATCACGCCTCAAACCACGATGGCGCTGCCTCTGGACACGGTTACCGTTGCCGAGTCATTGAAAGCGTCCGGTTACACCACCGGCTACGTCGGCAAGTGGCACCTTGGCAACGGCCCCGAATTCCAACCTGACCGGCAAGGCTACGACTTCAGCGCCGTCATCGGCGGACCACACCTTCCCGGTCGCTATCGAGTCCAAGGTCGGTCGGACCTGAAGCCCAAACCGAACCAGTACCGGACAGATTTCGAAGCCGACCTGTGCATCGACTTCATGCGTCAGAACAAAGACAAACCGTTCTTCTTGATGCTGTCTCCTTTCGCGGTTCACATTCCGCTGGGTGCAATGTCCGAGAAGGTTCAGAAGTACGAGGCCAAGGCAAAGCAAACCGGACAGACGCTGCCGCATCCGGTCTACGCTGCCATGATCGAACACTGCGACGACATGGTCGGTCGATTGGATGACTCACTCGAACAACTCGATATCGCCGACGACACGATGGTCGTTTTCACGTCCGACAATGGCGGACTCTACAAACGATACGACTATCGCGAGTCAGCCGACGATTTGGTCAGCAGCCAAGCACCACTGAAAGGTGAAAAGGGTTCGCTTCACGAAGGCGGCATTCGCGTTCCGCTGATCATCCGCCATCCAAATGCCGCGAAAGCATCCACGGTCTGCGATGAGCCAACCATCAGCCATGACTTCTACCCGACGTTCGTCGAGATGGCCGGCGGCGAATTGCCGGTCAACCAAACCATCGACGGCCACAGCCTGCTGCCGCTGATGACGGAACCAACGCAGACGCTCGACCGCGACGCATTGCATTGGCACTACCCACACTATCACCACGATCGTCCCGCCAGTGCCATTCGCGAGCGAGATTGGAAGCTAATTGAGTACCTGGACGGCACCGGCGACGTCGAACTTTACAACCTGGCAAACGACCTGGGCGAAACGAAGAACCTAGCGTCCGAAAAGCAGGGCCGAGCGAGCGATCTCAAACGCAAACTTACTCAGTGGAGAAGCAGCGTGCTGGCTCGGACACCAATCCCGAACCCGAGCTACGATCCAGAGCGTGCTCACGAATGGTGGAGCCTCAAAAGCGGCAAACCAGTCCCCAGCGATCAACGCAAACGGTTCCCACCGACTGAAAAAGACTGATTGGCCGAGCCACCCAACTCAGCTACCGCGTATCACCGCTTTCCCGAATACGCCCCTACTGATTCGGGTTGAATCGATCGTTGCCTCACGCATGTCTGTCTCATTGCAGATCTGTTGATGCCGACAGAGGGCCTCTGTCGGTTACGTGGTTGCTCATGGTGCGGAGCCCCGTCTGAATCGACAGGCCACACCGAACGGCTGTTCAGGATCGTCGCCGATCAAGTCGACGCCTTGCGATGCCCGCCAAACCTGCTGAAACCATAAAAGCTCGCAGCAATCACCGACCAGCACCCGTAGCCGACTGAGGCCCTCAGTCGGCATGAGCGCAATCAATCGCTGCAAGCGATTGCTCACCCCAGCAAGCACGAGCTTTCGGATGCCTGCCACATGTGGCTGATCTGTTTTGCCGACAGAGGGCCTCTGTCGGCTACGTAGTTGCTCATGGTACGGAGCCCCGCCGGAATCAACAGACCACACCGAATGGCAGTTCAGGATCGTCGCCAATCAAGTTGACGCAATGCGATGCCCACCAAACCTGATGAAACCATAAAAGCTCGCAGCAATCACCGACCAGCACCCCCGTAGCCGACTGAGGCCATCAGTCGGCATGAGCGCAACAATCGCTGCAAGCGATTGCTCCCCCCAGCAAGCACGAGCTTTCGGATGCCTGCCACATGGCTGATCTGTCTTGCCGACAGAGGGCCTCTGTCGGCTACGCAGTTGCTCATGGTGCTGAGCCCCGTCTGAATCGACAGGCCACACCGAATGGCCATTCAGAATCGTCGCCGATCAAGTTGACGCCTTGCGATGCCCGCCAAACCTGCTGAAGCCATCATCAAACTCGCACCAATCACCGACCAGCACCCGTAGCCGACTGAGGCCCTCAGTCGGCATGAGCGCAATCAATCGCTGCAAGCGATTGATCACCCCAACAAGCACGAGCTTTCGGATGCCTGCCACATGTGGCTGATCTGTCTTGCCGACAGAGGGCCTCTGTCGGCTACGTGGTTGCTCATCGTGCGGAGTACCGCTTAACTGACCTTTGCCGCGACAGTGAATGAGCAGAGGTGCGGAAAGCGTCTCCTAGCATTGCCATCTATGCACGGGGCCTACAGCGTGATGCCTGAGAAACCGCCGGTGGTGGCCACGAACGTAGCCAGCATGCACAGCCAAACCAGGTCCAAAAAATGCCAGTACTGGGCCGCGAAATCGACGGGCCAATGCCGCTCATGGTCGTACTTGCCGAGCATTGATCGCACCGACACGATGCCCAACGCGATCACTCCGCCGGCCACATGAAGGGCATGCAGAAACGCCAGGACAACCACCATGCCCGCGACACCTTTGCCGGTTCCGCCTTGCATCGCAGGACCACCCAGCAACCCCAGCATCGCGACATACTGAATCGCCATGAAGGCGACCGCCGCGATGGCGCTGAAGGCAAGCAACGATGCGGTCAAAAATCGCTTCGATCGCCGGACCGAACGTGTCGACCAATGAACCAAGGCACTGATTCCGAGCAACAACACGGTGCTGGTCAAGAATGAGTTCGGCAACGGAACGGATGACTGAACATCACCGAGTCGACTGCTCGCATAGATGCCATACAGCAGCAGACTGCTGAGAAAGAACACCAGCAGTGTTCCGAGAAACAGCCAACCACCTTGTCGAAAGCGTCGGTCGGTTGGCAGAACACTGGCAGGCATGAGCGATTTCAAATGGCAGGCGAAAACGAGAGCGTCGGTCCAATGAACCGATGCGAACTGCCAAGTTTAACCGCTCCGCCAAATTCCCACAGTCGCCCAGTGATCGGACGAGCATGCTGAAACGGCTCGATTCAGGCAGCGCGTCGCTGCACCAAATCGTCTTGCAGTGCGACGATCGCCGCGTCGAGCGATCCCAGCGAAGCGACCAATTGCTGAATCCCACGAGCAAATTCAGGTCGTGGATCGAACCCCATGTCTCCCAACAATTCCTGCACCTCCTCGACCTCCATCTGCAGAATCAATTCTTCGGCGGTCAGTTCGTTGGCAGGTGGACGCTGGTTTGAATCGGATGACATAGGTGGCAGCCAAAAGCGATGGGAGGAATTGAGACACGGTCATCTCTGCCATCGGCAATCACAACAGCCCTCCTGAACCGAAAACTCCGCCTAATCGGAACAAACTTCCTCAGCGACGATTCAACGCATCTTTCGGGGAACTCAATAGTGCGGTGGCTTCTCATCTTCCAATTCGCCACCTCTCTCGCTGACTTTGCCCTTCAGCTCTTTCAGTTGATCCGCCATTCGCTTCATCTCGCGATCACGGCGCTGAGCCTCCAGAGACAACTCGGTCACGATTTCATTGAGCTGCTCACAAACGCGCTGCGTGTGAACGAGTGCGATTTCGAGTTCGGTGATTCGATCTTCCATCGACATGATCAAGATCCAATTTCATCGGCTTGCGAGCCGTACGGTCGCGTGCTGATCACGCCTTCCTGCGGACTACTCGCGGTTCCATACAAACGTTTTGGGATACGTCCGGCCAAGGCGGCATTACGCCCGGCATCCACCGCCATCCGCATCGCGTGTGCCATCCGGACGGGTTCACGAGCGTGAGCGATCGCGGTGTTCAACAACACGCCGTCGGCTCCCAATTCCATTGCCACTGACACGTCGCTGGCCGTTCCAACTCCCGCATCGATGATGACGGGATAGTCTTCGTCATCTTCTTTTAGGTATTCCAAAATGATCTGCAGATTGGCGGGATTCAAAATCCCCGCCCCACTTCCGATCGGACTGCCCGCTGGCATGACCGCCGCGGCACCCACTTTCTTCAGTCGCTGGGCCGTGACCGGACAATCGCTGGTGTAACACAGCACCGAAAAACCATCCGCCGCCAACTGCTCGCACGCGGCCACCGTTTCCACCGGATCGGGCAACAATGTCTTGCTGTCACCGAGCACTTCCAACTTCACCCAGTCCGACCCGGGATTGCCAAGCGTCCGCAGAATCTCGCGTCCCAGCTTTGCCGCACGCACCGCATCCGCCGCGGTGTAACATCCCGCCGTGTTCGGCAGCAGGATGTAGCGATCGGAATCGATGAAATCCAGAATGTTCTGGCCCGTCCGGTCGTAAAGTCGTTCGCGACGAACCGCGACGGTCACACACTCGGTGCCGGATGCGTCCAACGAATCACGCATCTGCTCCATCGTGTCGTAACGCCCCGTGCCGACCAACAAACGGCTGGTCAGCGTGTGCGATCCAATCTTCAGCGGTGAATCGGAGAGAGCGTCGGTGGTCATAGAAAAAAGATGGTGCGAAAAGGCAAAGAAGCGTGACAGCGAATCAATTGACGTGCATCGGGTCTGGTGAAACCGCCCTGATCAGACAACCGATCGCTCGCAACAACAATCCCCAATCATCCATCTGCCCTCAATCCGCCAGACAATTTTGACGGCCAATCGATCCTGGATCATCGACCGGCGAGCGGACGGATTCACCCGCCACCGACCAACGTCACCACTTCGACGCGGTCACCTTCGCCAACGATTGTCTCGCCGTAGTCCTCTCGCGGCACGACGTCCTCATTGACCTCAACGGCCAAGTAATTCTTCGGGACCTCGACCGTCACCAGCAGTTCGTCGATCGGCATCGGCCGATCGATCTGCGTGGGACGGCCGTTGACTGTAATGTCGATCATGCGACTCAATCGTTCTCTTCGTCGAAGGCAGCGTCGAAGGCACGATTGCTAGGCGAGAAATCCAATTTCTTGGTGAACTCGCAAGCCTCACGGGCACCGAAGGTGCGTTCCATTCCGCTGTCTTCCCATTCGATCGACAAAGGCCCTTGGTAGTCGATCTCGTTCAGTGCACGGATGATCTCTTCGAAGTTCACGCCACCACGACCGGGGCTGCGGAAATCCCAACCTCGTCGCGAATCGCCAAAGTTCAGGTGGCTGGCGTTGATGCCCGACCGTCCGTCCAACGTCACAATCGCGTCTTTGATGTGCACGTGGTAAATGCGATCGGGGAACATGCGAATGAACTGAACCGGATCGATGCCCTGCCAGATCAGGTGGCTGGGGTCAAAGTTGAAACCGAATTCAGGACGATTGTCCAACGCTTCCAAAGCACGTTGAGCCGTGTAGATGTCAAACGCGATTTCCGTTGGGTGAACTTCCAACGCGAAACGCACGCCGCATTCGCCAAACACATCCAAAATTGGATTGAAGCGTTCGGCCAACAGATCGAAGCCCGCGTCGATCATTTGAGGCGAAACCGGTGGGAACGAATACAACAAATGCCAGATGCTGCTGCCGGTGAAGCCATTGACCACATCGACACCAAACTTTTGAGCGGCACGAGCGGTGTTTTTCAGTTCCTCGATTGCACGATCGTTGACGCCTTCTGGTTTGCCATCGCCCCAAACGTAGTCGGGCAGAATGGCTTTGTGACGTTCATCGATGTTGTCCAGGACGGCCTGTCCGACCAAGTGAGCGCTGATGGCGTGGCACTGCAGGTTGTGCTTTGCGAGGAGAGCATGCTTCTTTTCGCAGTAATCGTCCTCGGCGAGCGCTTTGTCGACTTCAAAGTGATCGCCCCAACAAGCCAATTCGATCCCATCGTATCCGAAATCGGCGGTCATGGCTGCCATTTCTTCGATCGGCAAATCCGCCCATTGACCAGTGAAAATCGTAACGGGACGTGGCATGGAGGTCTCCAGGAAAATGGGGAATCGGATCCATCAAACGGATCGCAACACAGGAATCGACGCCCTCGGGGCGACGCGGCGGCATTATCGCCGAACACTGTTCGCCGGGCAATTCCCCTGCATCCAATGAATCCAACTCCCAGTCGACTCTCCAATCCATTCTTTCACAGACAAATCCGTCTGGCCCATCCGTCCGAAACACGCCCGCCTCACTCACAGCCGTTCAGCATTCGCACCACAGCGGCACCCACTATGGCGGCACTCACCACGCCAGATCAGGCTGCGGCAAAGCGTGACTGCGGCGATACGTCATCGGCCGCGTCAGACACGCCGATCATCGGACGAGAAAATCGCACTGAGATACAACCCGGTTGGCGCGTGGGACTTCACCGGCGTTTCCATGTGGCTTCGAACCGCACGCATCACGTCTCGTCTGGAAATTTGCCCTCTCAATTTTCCGTCGCTATCCAACACCGGCAATCGACGACACGCCGCATCAAGAAACGTTTGCGCGATCGTCAGCAAATCAGTCTCTTCACTGATCGTTGGCGGATTCTTGTCCGTCAAATCACCCACCGGAATGCTGGGCAGATTTTCGTAAGCCATGCCGACAACGAATTTCATGCACGACTTCTCTGAAAAGACACCGGCAAAGTGACCATCCTCATCCACCACAGGTGCACCTGAGATACGTTGCCGCAGCAACACATCGAGCGCTTCCAACGCGTCCATCTTCGGCGACAACGTGATGAGATTCCGAACCATCATCTCTCGAGCCGTGACGTGCGGCATGGTTCCGGGGCTCGGAGTCGGCAGCGTGGCAGTTCCAATTGTTTTTGTCATGACGAGGTCCTCATCTGAAAAGGGGCAAGGTCGTTCGAAAAGGTCTCCACCTGAGATCACTTTGAGGCGTCGGTTAAGACTCGGTCAAGAAAATTCCATCGCGCAAATCGCAACCGCAGCTCGTTCCCAACGTTCTCGATCATCGCACTTGCCCCAGATGCACTCCGTTGGGGTCGCAATACACGGTAAAATGCGTCACAAAGGCATTTAGCAAACCCCAGCGGCGCAACAAAAAGTTGGGGTTGTGAAACTTGTCACGCAGTGCACCAGGAGAGTGGAATGTTGGGTCGTTGGGTCGAATTCGAATTTGATTGCTTGCCGCTTCGAACCATCACGCGGTTGGATGTTCCGCTCGATGCTTCGCCGAATTACGAGGCATTTGTCTTGCGAGTCAAAGCGGCGTTGGCCAAACACGGCACCTACAACACGTACTACCTGCACCGCGCCCGATGTGCCTTTCACCTGACCAACGACCCGGATCGCGGACGCGTTGAGTTTCATGTCGAAGGCGTCGTGATGACCGGCGAAAAAGATCTGAAAACCAAAGCCGTCGATCTGACGGTCACCCTTGGCGAAGAAACCTGCGATTGGCTCAACGAACCCGCCGTCGAATTTTTGGCTGAATCGGTCAAGCATTCCATCGCGGTGGAGTTCGACCGTTACATCCAAGCCGGCGATCTGACCCAGACCGAGAAACGTTTGGAAAAAATCCAACGACAAATCGAAGAAGGCGACGGCTTCCAGGCCATGTATCTGTGATCCCCGCGTTCGATCCAACTCATTTCGACTCCACGGATCTCTTGACACCACCCCGGCAGAGTTCCTAGTTAACGAGTCGCCCTTTGCGTTCGTCCTGTGCGTTCGTCGCGAGGGCCGCCTGTATGACGGTCACCAGACATTCGACCGCCTGTATCAATTGGATTGAATTTGCCGATTTGGCTTCACTGGACGATTGAATCAGTCGATCCAACAGCTGGAACCATTTCGACAACACCATTCCGCCTCCGACGGAAGGACGCGACGATGACAACTCGATCAGCTCAAACTCGAAAAGCCGCGCGAACTCTAATCGCCCACGCCGCCATCGGTTTTTGCGTGACGGCGAGCATCGTTTCCACTGGTTGCCGCAGCGGACGCCCCAGCCTGAACCTGTTCAGCATGCGAGGCGAACCCTCCGCTGAAACACTCGCTGGCACGGGCCCAACGCAAACCTACCCGCAACCACCGTCCTCCAAAGCCACCCCGAACGCGATCGCATCGATCGCCGGTGGTACCGCACCCGCGACAACGCCAAACGGAATGCCAGGCGGAACATCGCCAAACATGTACGCGTCCAGCACTGCTGGCATGCCGACCGTCGAAAGCACACCCGGCGTCCCGAGCACACCCGCATCGCCCGCCAGCAACCCATACGGTTCAGTCGCATCGCAATCAGGTGGATCGTTGCCACCAGCCTCCTACGCTTTGCCTGGCAGCCAAACTCCGTCGCAACCAGCCAGCTACGCCGCTGCATCGGCCAACGGATACGCGATGGGAACTCAACCACCAGCGTCCACGCCAACCGCTTCCGCCCAAGCCTCGGCGCAAACCACAACACCTCGCCCAACCGCGATGCCTCCGATCACGGTGCCATCGACTTCGAAACCGGCGGGTGCGGATGCGATCGCATCCAGCTCCAACACATCAGCCAGCAAGAGCAACGGCTTCACTCTGCCGGGAGCCGACCTCGACGCGATCGTCGCTCAACAACCTTCCAGCAACTCGACACCTGGCTCCGCGTTCTCGCTGCCAAGCGACCTGACCGCCGGCCCTAGTGCATCCAGCCAAGCCAGCACGTCGCCTGCCGTTTCCGCCATCGGATTGCCTGACGACCTCAGCAACACGATCTCGGACGCAACCGACAAAGTCGCTTCCGCGGCAAGCACAGCGACCAAAGCAACTGCCGATGCGGCCGCTAAAGCCGCTTCGACCGTGGCCGAACCACCCAGCTACCAAACTGCGACCGGTGCCGGCTCTTCCAGCTCGGTCAAACCCGCCGGCTACATGCCCGGCAGCACCGGAGCAGCCTCGGGCTACCCAAGCGGATCAGTGATTCGCTGAGTGACCGCAGTTGTCGCTGATTCTTGATTGCGACACATGAGCTCATTAACGCTCGCCTAAACTGTTGAGCGTGATCAACACTTGTGGCGAAGCTCAATTTTGCTCACCCGATTCGCTGATGCAGTAGACCTTCGTCAGCGTTCGAATCAGCAGCTTGCCTTCAACGACACTCGGCGTCGCGATGCAAAGTTCATCCAGCGGATTGGTGCGCAAGACCTCAAACTCGGGCCCAGCCTGAACGACATAGGTCAGCCCCTGCTCGCTCAGGCAGAACACTTTTCCGTCATAGGCCCAAGGCGAAGACGTGAACGATCCCTTGGGCGAAAACCGCTTCTTGCCGTAGACCTCTTCACCAGTCTTCGCGTTATGGCAAGTCATGAAGCCCTGGTCGTACACCGTGTACAGATAGTCTCCGTAGACGATTTGCGTCGTGTTGTACGGTGACGCCCGCGGTTGGTACCACTCGATGAACTCACTGCTTACGAACCCATCCTCGGTATCGATCCTTCCCGATGCACCAGGGCGAATGGCAAAGGTCGGTCGGTGTGCGTCGCCGACATAGCCCGACGACAAATAGCACATTCCGTGAGCGGCAAAGGGCGACGGAATGACCAAGATGGACATGTCACCATCGAAACTCCACAGCTCTTCTCCATCGAGCGAATAGCTCCGATTGATTCGCTGTCCGGGCACCACGATTTCGGTGCGAAGCTTGTTTTCCCAAACAAACGGAGTCGCCCAAGACATCACCTCGTCTCGCGGCGTCCGCCAAAGCTGCTCACCCGTCCGCGTGTCGAACGAGGCGATCCAAGACTCTTCCTTGTTGTCATAGACGACGAACACCTGGTCCCCATGAACGACCGGGGATGCCGCCGCACCGTAGTCCATGCTTGTCTTCTTCGGCTCAATCATTCGCGACCAAAGCAACTCGCCATCCAGCCCGTAGCAATACAGCCCCAGGTCGCCGAACAAGACAAACAGACGCTCGCCATCCGTCGCGGGAGCCTCCGCGGCATACGAACTCTTGGGATGTCGCGGAACGACTGGCCGGCCGGTGTGAGCCTCGTGTCTCCAAAGCTCCTTGCCGCTGCCCAAGTCGATGCAATAAACCATCCAGTGATGCACGCCTTTCGCTGGATCGCGAACCCCTTCACCCAAATACAAACCTCCCTGCGGCAGCGTATCGGCCTCGTCAGCAACGACCGACGAAACAAACACGCGGTCGCCAACCACGATCGGACTGCCCCACCCTTGCCCGGGAACATCGGCCACCCACGCAACATTTGTTTCCTTGTCCCAAGTTGCTGGAAGCCCTGGATGATCCTCCGCAACGCCCGTCGCATCCGCACCTCGAAATCGCGTGAAATCTTCGCCTACGCCGCTACCAATCACCCCCAGCGCCATCGCGAAAAACGCAACTGAGCCAACCAACCAATTCACCTTGCACATATCAATTCTCGCCGAGGACCAAAAACATCTGCCCTCGAACATAACCGGAACGCAGCCCGCCGGCCGATTCCCAACCGTCACGCTTTGTAGCACCAACACAGCAATAGAAACGCAATGCAACCCACCGCCCGACTCCACGACCGCCAATGATCACTCAAATGCGTCGTAAGGATCTTTGATTACGCGGCCGATCGCTTTGGAGGTGACTGCGGTTCCTTCGCATTCAATCTGCTGCAGAAAAGGCAAATCCTTCAGATGAGAAATCCCTTCGTCGGTGATCGCTGTCCGATCCAGCCCAATGCCAGTGAGCAATCGCAAGTGTGACAACTTCGATAAGTCACGGTCTTGAACACCCGTCCCCGCGAGCTGAATCTGCATCAGGTTTGGCAACCGAACGACGTGATCCAGCAGCGATGGATCGTAGTTCTCCGGCGTAAACTCGACCGCGAAAATAGGCTGCCCTTCTTCGCGACGAACCATCCGCACCCCCGCCCTCCGCAATTCGAACAGCGACCGCCGACTGTCCACCCCAACACCACTGACCTCAATTCGCATTCCTCCTTGCCCATCGCCTGACTCGCCAACCGTCAGCAATTCAAAACTTCCGGGCGGCAAACCAGCAAAGAACGCATCTCGGTCGATCTCTTTCGCTCGGTACTGCGAGTCCAACACGTAAAAAGCATCGCTCAACCAGGGCCGAGGATCCGCGAGGTGCAACTTGTCGCCCGGTTCAGCCACCTGCTCAAAGTAGATTCGGATCGTTCGACGCTCCTTCGGAAAAGGAACATGCAGATCACCCCAGCCCTCGATCGGCAACGCGCCACTCTTCGTGGTGATCAGCCCCTGCGGAATCGAAGCTGAATAAAGCACGCCTGAGAAACCATGGTCCAACAAGCCGCCATAAAAGCCAACCGGTGCGATCAACCCGGCTGCACAAACCAGCTTCTCCCAACCTTCGGTCGGATACCAATCCTTCGTGGTCAACAGCACCCAAGATCCGATCACCGCCACTGAAAAGTTCCACGGCAGCACGCTCTCGTTCCAATTCACCAACAGTGGCGAAATCGTCAACGCGATTCCCACATGCATGGCCGCGCATGCCGGAGCCGCCCAGCGAGGTCGAAAAATCGCGAGCACGCCGACCGCGAGCTCAACAACCGCAACGATCAAAGCAAACGACATGTAGGTCGCATCGGCATCCAAACCGCTGCGTTCAACCAACCAATGCGACGCGTAACCGAACCAGTCCGGCGACAACAGCTTGTGAACTCCCGCCCATACCCACGTCGACACCAAGGACCAACGAGCAATCCGGTGACCCGCATCCCAAATGCAGGCCGTCATCAACAACGCGATCGAAAAGAACTGAGGCTGCAAACGGAATTGGTCGAAGATCGCCGCGACAATCAACACGCCCCAATGCACCGCCATCCCCGATCGAGGACGCACCGCAACCCAAGCCAGCGACGCGATCAACATCCAACCAAACGAGATTTGCGGCAGATCAAATGTCGGCAAATGCGGCGGCATCTGACGGACCTGCCAAAGCGGCCACGTGATCGCGATCGTGACGCACTGACACGCGGCACCAAATAACAGCAGCCCATAGCGAGTACCTCCGAGCTGACTCAACACTCGCCCAAAAACACCCCAAGCGATCGGCGCACCACTATCCGCGGAAAAATCCCGCTGCGACGACGGCACACGACTTGAGGTGGCCTGGGTTTTGGGGGCCACGCGAGTCCTTAAACTGAAA
>TARA_R110002073_G_scaffold14998_1_pt1 | contig 59914 bp, 58 predicted proteins | sample TARA_R110002073 | Tara Oceans TARA_R110002073 (sample SAMEA4397174) | marine metagenome | biome: Polar Biome; feature: [DCM] deep chlorophyll maximum layer (ENVO:01000326); material: water (ENVO:00002006), including particulate matter (ENVO:01000060) such as... | depth 40 m
TAATAAAATTAATGAATTGTAAACTTAAGCCGTGTATAATTAATTGCTACTAGTGGGTAAAGAGTATCACGGCAATTCTAGCGAATTTCCTAACTGCAACGCTTTTTTGCTATCTTAGTCACTTAGGCAACAACTATTAAAACAAGGAGCTGTTTCACTGACATTTTTTGAAATGGCAATGTAAAATACGAACTTGAGAAAATAATCACGGAAGGTAAACCATACACAAACTGATATGCAATACTCCAACAAGTGCTACTGTTAACTCAATGTATGATACTACTATTTGGCAACAGAGAGTATGAATCGTTTAATTGTCACAATCAGCTTTCAAATAAATTATATTTTTATTCTTTCTAACTTTACAACCATCTCCGAAAAATCCCAAAATCAAACCGTCATGATAAGACCTTATTTATTAGCAGAAACCAACTGGAAACATTTAAAAAATGAGACGGTAGATTTAGCAATCCTACCTTGGGGCGCGACTGAAGCTCACAATTATCATTTACCCTATGCTACAGATGTTATTGAAGCTACCGCAATAGCCGAAAAAGCAGGTGAAATTGCTTGGGGAAAAGGAGCTAAAGTGATGGTGCTTCCTACTATACCCTTTGGTGTAAACACAGGGCAATCTGACATTTACCTCGATATGAATTTGAACCCAAGTACGCAATTTGCCATTCTTAAAGATCTTATTGAAGTACTCAACAGACAAAACATTCGAAAATTCATGATTTTAAATAGTCACGGTGGTAATAATTGGAAATCTATTGTGAGAGAATTAGGCCTACTATACCCTAATATGTTTTTATGTGTAGCAGAATGTTTTAAAATTGTAGATCGAAATGATTTCTTTGATGACCCTGGAGATCATGCAGACGAAATGGAAACGAGTTTATTGCTCCATCTAGCACCAAAATTAGTATTGCCAAAAGAACATTGGGGAATGGGTGCTGAAAAAAAGAACAAAATTAAAGCGTTTAGAGAAGGTGGTGTTTGGACAGAAAGACCTTGGTCAAAAATAACTGAAGACACCGGAATCGGAGACCCGAAATTAGCAACAAAAGAAAAAGGAGCTCGTTTTTTTAATGCCGTATGTACTGAAATGGGACAATTATTTTTTGATATCGCAAAAGCCGATACTGAAAATCTGTATGAATAAATCGTTTATTTTTTGTTTTAGAACAATCAACTTCCTTTATAGGCAAATAAGTGCTTACATAATTAACTACTCCAGATGGTTATGGTTTACCGTATAGTTTCGCCATTTTTCTAAGCACTGTTGCATATCTTCTGGTATTTCAGAATCAAATTGCATCATCTTTTTCGTTGTAGGATGCTGAAACCCTAGTGTTTTGGCATGTAATGCTTGCCTTGGTAATACTTTAAAACAATTATCTACAAATTGTTTGTACTTGGTAAAGGTTGTTCCTTTTAAAATTCTGTCACCTCCATAACGCTCATCATTAAAAAGGGTATGTCCAATATGCTTAAAGTGCGCACGTATTTGATGTGTTCTACCTGTTTCTAATTTACATTGTACCAAGGTCACGTAACTAAATCGTTCAATTACTTTATAATGGGTAACTGCATGTTTGCCAAATTCCCCATTAGGGAACACATCCATTTGCAGTCGGTTTTTTAAACTTCTACCAATATTTCCGGTAATGGTACCTTCTTCAGCCTCCACATTCCCCCAAACCAATGCATGGTATAATCTATTCGTAGTACGGTCAAAAAATTGATTGGCTAAATTGGCCATTGCAAATTCGGTTTTAGCAACCACCAACAAACCACTGGTATCTTTGTCAATTCGATGGACCAAACCAGGTCGTTCATTAGAATTTTTAGGTAAATTTTCTATATGATGTATGAGCCCGTTTACCAAGGTGCCACTATAATTACCATGACCAGGATGCACTACCATTCCAGCTGGTTTATTGACCACCATTACGGCATCATCTTCAAATACAATATCTATAGGAATATCTTCGGCAACCAATAAATTTTCATGAGGCGGATGTGCCAATACCACACGAACCTCATCATGAGGCTTCATTTTATAATTCGACTTTACAACGGCATCATTCACTAATACATTCCCCGCTTTAACAGCTTGTTGAATTTTATTACGCGTAGCGTTTTCAATAAAATTCATTAAAAATTTATCTACACGGAGTGGCTCTTGACCTACACTTGCCGTAAATTTAAAATGTTCATAAAGTTCATCATCCTGTTCTAAATCTGTAGTCTCGTCTTTCATTTTCTTTATTCCGAATCGTCTGAACCTCCTAATCTACCATCACCCAATACCAAATCTATGGTAGAGTTTTTGGCGATCATAGAACCTGCTTCCAAACTTTTACCATTATACTGTAGTTTTCGTACTACGTCACGACCAATATCTGGCACATAACTAGAACTTCCTATTTTAAAACCTGCCGAAGTCAATTGCGTAATTACTTGTCTTTTTGTTTTACCCAACACGTTAGGCACCGCTATCATTCTATAATTGGAAGGATTTAAGGTTAAATAAATTTTTCTTCCCTCTTTTACAAATTCTCCCGCTTCAGGATTTTGCTCAATCACAGATTTTGGTGGATATTCGGGGTTAAAACTTGCAGAATCCATCACTATAAAAGCCAACTCAAGCTTACTTAAAGTATTGTCGGCATCCATCAATGACATTTTCGCCAAATCGGGTACTTCAATTTTTTGATCGTGATTGGTTCTAAAATTTAGAAATTTACTCACTAAAAAAACGGCAATTACAATTGACAGAAGCATAATTATAACTGTTCGTAAAAACATTTTACTTTTTAAATACGGTAATAGCTGCATTTCTTGGTTTTATTTTACATTCACAAACTTACTATAAAAAATATAAAAGCGTATTTTTATACCTAAAATATTCAATACATTTGTTTTAATCATAAACCGCAAATGAAAAAAAATATTGCCATTATAATGGGAGGTTATTCCTCTGAAGTCGCTATTTCACTAAAAAGTGGTGCCGTAGTCTATCAGAACCTGAGTAAAGAGAAGTACAATACGTACAAGGTTCATATATTAAAAGAAAAATGGGTAGTGGTCATTGACACCAATGAATACCCTATCAATAAACACGATTTTTCATTTGAACTCAACGGTAACAAGATTGCATTTGACTGTATTTTTAATGCCATACATGGCCATCCTGGTGAAGATGGTACTATCTTGGCTTATTTTGATTTATTGAATATTAAACATACTTCTGCCCCATTCTACCAAATGGCGCTAACTTTTAACAAACGTGACACTTTAAGTGTCGTTAAAGAATATGGTATAAAAACGGCTACTTCATACTATTTAGACAAAGGTGATACCATTGACGTTGCAAAAATAATTGATAAAGTTAGCTTACCCTGTTTTGTAAAACCAAACAATGCAGGTTCTAGTTTTGGTATTAGTAAAGTTCATAAAGCAGAAAATTTAGAGAAGGCAATTGCAGTTGCTTTCGCGGAAGATGATGAAATTTTAATTGAATCGTTTTTAAATGGAACCGAGGTTTCTATTGGTGTAATTCAGTATGACGGCAAGGTAAAAGTATTAGCTGCTACCGAAATCGTATCAGAAAATGATTTTTTTGATTACGAAGCCAAATATTTAGGGAAGTCACAAGAAATAACACCAGCGCGAATTTCAGAAACACAACTCAAAAACCTCAATGCGACTGCCCAAAAAGTATATAAAATTTTACATATGAGTGGATTCTCAAGAGCGGAATATATTTTTATTGAAGACGAACCATATTTTTTAGAAATAAATACGGTGCCAGGTTTAACAACCGAAAGCCTTTTGCCACAGCAAGCAAAAGCAACTGGTATCCCTTTAGAAGATTTATTTGGTAACGCCGTTGAAATGGCCTTAAAATAACAATTATGAAAAGAGCATTATTTCCAGGATCATTTGACCCAATTACGTTGGGCCATTACGATATTATAAAAAGAAGTATTCATTTGTTTGATGAAATTGTTGTAGCCATAGGTATCAATGCTGATAAAAAATACATGTTTAGCCTTAAGGAACGTACCCAATTTATTGAAGAAGCATTTAAAAATGAACCTAAAATTAAAGTCGTTACTTATAAAGGGTTAACTGTAGATTTTTGTAAAGAGATTAATGCCAATTTTATTTTAAGAGGCCTGCGCAATCCTGCCGATTTTGAATTTGAAAAAGCAATAGCACATACCAACAGAAAACTATCAAAAATTGAAACGGTGTTTTTATTAACAGCTGCAAGCACCTCTTATATTTCATCTTCTATCGTAAGAGACGTCATCAGAAATAATGGTAATTTTAGCGTATTGGTTCCAGATAGTGTAAAAGTGAACTAAAAAAAAGCCTTGCAATTGCAAGGCTTTTTTTTTATAATTTATATTCAGAAAGTGCTTTTGTAAACTTTTCTGGGTTTGCTGCTAAATGATAGCGAGGATCATCAACGTCTTCAACAATGACCTCTCTAAATTTCGGACTTGCTTTATACATTAATATTTTACAGTCTTCACTTAAGTGTTTTAGTTTGATTGATTTTCCTGCCGCTTCATATTTCTCTACTAAATTAAAAATCGCTTCCAATGCAGAGTGGTCACTAATTCTAGATTCCACAAAATCAATCTCTACCTTATCCGGGTCATTTTTCACATCAAACTTATCATTAAAAGCAATGATACTTCCAAAGAATAACGGGCCCCAAATTTCATAGATTTTAGTACCATCTTCACGCAATCGCTTACGCGCTCTAATACGTTTTGCGTTTTCCCATGAGAATACTAAGGCGCTAATAATAACACCGGCAATTACCGCAATAGCCAAATCGAAAATTACAGTTAGAGCAGACACGGCAATTAACACAATCACATCACTTAACGGAATTTTATTTAAAATTCTAAAACTACTCCAGGCAAAAGTTCCAACCACTACCATAAACATAACTCCTACCAAGGCAGCAATCGGTACTTGCTCTATTAAACCTGAGGCAAATAAAATAAATGCCAATAAAGCCAAGGCAGCAACAATTCCTGATAATCTTCCTCTACCACCACCTTTTATATTAATTAAAGATTGCCCTATCATAGCACAACCTCCCATACCACCAAACAAACCTGTTACAATATTGGCGCCTCCTTGAGCCATACATTCTCTATTCGAATTTCCTCGTGTTTCAGTTAATTCGTCAATTAAATTTAGTGTCATTAATGATTCTATCAATCCAATTGCAGCTAAAATTAAGGCGTAGGGGAATATAAACTTTAATGTTTCTAAGTTAAAAGGCACTTTATTGAAAATATCCCATTGAAAAAGTGGTAAGCCACCTTTCAATCCTTCTCCACCTCCATCACGGATAAAACTTCCAACCGTTGCTACGTCTAAATTCCCAAAAATTGCTATTGCAGAAACTACCAAAATAGCAAGCAATGCTTCTGGTAATTTCTTTGTGATTTTAGGCAAGCCAAACATAATTGCCATAGTTAGCCCCACCAACCCAATCATAATCCATAATTGTGAACCTTCCATCCAAACTTTTTCACCACCAACAAACTCCTTAAACATTCCTAACTGCGATAGAAAAATCACAATTGCCAATCCGTTAACAAAGCCCATCATTACCGGATGAGGTATCAATCGCACAAACTTACCAAGCTTTAAAACACCTGCCAACATTTGTATAATTCCCATTAAGATAACAGTTGCAAACAGGTAATAAAGTCCGAGATTTTCGCCTTCAGCCCCCATTGCATTTCCATCAGAAACCAAGCTCACCATAACCACGGCTAAAGCTCCTGTAGCTCCACTAATCATCCCTGGTCTACCACCAAATATAGAAGTAATTAAACCGATCATGAATGCAGCATACAACCCTACTAACGGATCAACACCAGCAACAAAAGCAAAAGCTACAGCTTCTGGCACTAATGCCAAAGCCACTGTAATTCCGCTTAAAATATCATTTTTGGCGTTCTTCGTTCTCTTTCTAATAAATTCTGTCATAGTAGCGTATCTTAAAAGTCGGCAAAGGTACACATTTTAATTACTTATATGACAAAAGGCCTTTAAGCATAAAAAAAGCGCTATCATAGTTGATAGCGCTTTTTTTCTGTTTTTCGACTGGAGTTTTAGTCTTTTACAACTTTAAATGAACCTATTTTATCATTTACTGCAGCTCTTACAAAATAGGTGCCTTTAGCTAAAGAAGTCAAATCTAATTCAGTGGCTAATGCTGTTGGATTGATTTCTTTAATTTTTTGTCCTAACAAGTTATACAAGCTCACATTAGTAATGGTCCCTTCCGCTTTCATATAGAGCCTGTCTTTAACAGGATTAGGAAAGTAATTAAAACTTACCAATTCTAAATCGCCAACACTGGCAGTAGCACTAGTACCCACAACATTCATCACAATGTTGATATCTGGTCTACCTTGTAACGAAAAAGTTTTAGGAGTTACTAAGCTACAACTAGCTGCTTCTATAAATGACGGGGCAGTTTCACCTGCATCATTAGATCCAATTTCAAAGGATGCTAATCCAGCTCCACCTTCAGTTAGCACATCAGAAGCTACTGAAATAGCAACAACAAACTCTGAATTGACTGGAATAGTAGCCGCAATACTCGATGAATGTAAAGTCAACACTTGACTCTGTAAATTTTCTGTTATTTCATTTATCAATGTTAAATTTCCTGTTGGGAAAGGTGCATCGGTAGTATAAATACTTATTTTAACAGGATACCCAACTATTGGAATGGCAACAAGCCTTTCAATACCGAATTCCACTGCTGAAATATCATATGCACTGGTGATGCCAAAATCATTTAAATCAAATGATCTGTAAAATGTGTTTGCTCTTGTAATACCAATAGTATTACATGAAATTGAATGATCATCTTTAATAGTCAAACTATTTGAATGGGTAATATTTTGGGCAAGTATACCATTCAAACTAAAAAGAAAGACTATTACTAGGGGAGTAATTTTTTTCATACGCAATTTAAAAGTTTATATGTTTCATTTGAGAGGAAATACACCTCTATATACTATATAACAACTAAAGGTGCCTTTTTTCCTACCATTTAATTTTGGAATGCAAATTTACATAATAATTTTATATTCTTATAGGTACTTTTTAGCACTTCAGTTGTCTCTTCACTATTCAACCAAACAACTTTCGTAATGCCCTCTTCAATTTGAGGCACCAAAACCTGCTTGTCATTACTAAGGCACATATTGTACCAAAATGTCACTTTTAATATTTTTTTTTCTTTGTATTTATAAATATGATACGTTGTCATTATAAAATGGTTCAATTTTAAGTTTTTAACGCCACATTCCTCTTCCACTTCACGTAGCGCCGCGACTTCTCTTTCTTCACCTGGTTCTATTTTTCCTTTAGGCAAATCCCATCGTTCATTTCTATAAATCCATAATAGCTCATTACGCGTATTAAAAACAACACCCCCTGCGGCTTCAATAACTTTAAAATTATTTTGAAAGTCTTTCCATAAAAATTCTAAATCATCATGATAGATATAAAGAGCGATTTGTGTTGGAAATTCAAGTTTTACTAACAATTTTGTTAGGTTAATATCTAGATAACTAAAAAAATTATTCTCATTTTTATTTTCGAGTGTATCTGTCAAATAAATTACAGATTCATTTACAAAAATTGTATACATTTGCGGCATGATTTTAGACAAAAATACAGCAAAAAAAACTGCTGAACTATTATTGCAAATTAAAGCGATTAAACTTCAGCCTAATGAACCTTTCACTTGGGCTTCAGGTTGGAAATCTCCAATATATTGTGATAATAGAATCACCTTATCTTATGTGAACATTCGGAATTTTTTGCGTGAAAACTTGGCGAAAATAGTCGAGGATAAATATGGAAAACCCGATGTAATTGCTGGCGTAGCCACTGGTGCCATTGCTATTGGTGTTTTGGTAGCTCAAGAATTGGGTGTGCCGTTTATTTATGTGAGGCCAGAACCAAAAAAACACGGTCGTCAAAATCAAATAGAAGGTAGTTTAGAAAGTGGTCAGAACGTTGTTGTAATTGAAGATTTAATAAGTACCGGCAAAAGTAGTTTGAATGCAGTATTAGCATTAAAAGAAGCGGGTGCAACGGTAAAAGGAATGGTTGCCATTTTTTCATATGGCTTTAGTTTTGCAGAAGATAATTTTAGTAAAGCGGCTATTGAATTGACAACTTTGAGTGATTACAACCACTTACTGGAACAAGCCATTGACACCAATTATATCAACGACAAAGAATTAAACGCCTTAAAAACTTGGAGTGAAAATCCAAGTGAATGGCAATAAACAGATACTTGCATCGCATGAATTTAGAAAGTCCAAAAGTTAGCGTACAAAAATCAACAACTGAGCTATTTGAATTTTTAACTAAGGTTGAAAATTTTGAAACCATAATGCCCGAAAATACAGACAAATTTGAAGCTAGAGAAAACGGCTTTTTATTCGCATTAAAAGGCATGCCAGAAATAAGATTAAACTTACAAGAACAAGTGCCTTCTAGTAAAATAGTATTGGGTTCGGCTAGTGATAAGTTTCCTTTTACTCTAACTGGAAACATTGATGATACAGGTGAAAACACAAGTGAGATTCAATTAGTTTTTGACGGTAAATTCAATGCAATGATGGCCATGATGATTAAGGGTCCGTTGCAAAAATTTATCAACACATTAGTAGAAAACATTGAAAAACTTAAATAAACTCAATTTCCTTTAGGTCATAAGTCTCAACAGTATCATTATCCCGCTCAACAATTAAGTTTCCTTGTTTAGTTATTCCTAAAATTTTTCCCATAAAATTCCCGTTTTGATCATTTCTAAACATGGCGGGTTCGTCTTTTCTGTACAACACCTTTTCATAGTTTCTCTTTAAAAGTTGAAACTGTTGATCTGCAACCAACGCAAGTTGTATTTTTAGTTCAACAATTAACTTTTTCAACAAAACATCTTTATCAAAATGATTCCCCGTTAGTAGACGCAAAGAAGATGCATTTGGCACATTGTCTGGAAAATTCTGTTGATTCACATTTAAACCAATGCCTATAATGGCGTATTGTACTTTATCAATACTGACAGTATTTTCAATTAATATTCCACAAATCTTCTTTTGAAATGACAAAATGTCGTTAGGCCATTTGATAGTTAATTTTGCAGGAATGTATTGTTTTAACACCTTATAAATCGCCAACGAAACTGCGCAATTCAAATAAAATGTTTCTAAAATATTCAAATCTTCAAACCTGCATAACATACTAAATGTTAGGTTTTTACCCCTTTCAGAGATCCATTCATTATCAAATTGCCCCTTTCCTTTGGTTTGATTTTCAGTAACAACAACCGTGTAATTATCAACCACAGATGCTCTAGCCAAATCTCTTAAAAAAGTGTTGGTTGAATTAATGGCACTAAGTTTGACTATCTTCATATATATTTATGCAAATATAGCACTTCAATAATCATAAAAAGTAATACATTTGCACGTAATTATAAAGATGTTGAATGACAAAACAAAAGGCTAGTACAGATCAGCTGATTACTGAGGTAATTAAAGGTATAGAACAGGTTAAAGGCGAAAAAATTAGTATTCTAGACTTAAGAGAAATTGAAAATACTGTTTGTGATTATTTTATTATCTGTGAAGGAAATTCAAATACACAAGTAAACGCTATTGCTGGATCCGTTCAAAAAACGGTTAGTAAAGCACTAAAAGATAAGCCGTGGCATATTGAAGGTGAAGCAAATTCTGAATGGATTTTGATGGATTACGTCAATGTTGTTGTGCATATCTTTCAAAAACAAATCCGTGAGTTTTATGACATAGAGAGCCTTTGGGGCGATGCTAAAATTACAGTTATTGAAACTGCTCACTAAAAATTTTAATATTATAAATCACTCACATGAGTCAAGATAAAAAAAACAATAAACCCCTAAAAGAATTTAAATTTAAGTTCAATTTTTATTGGGTTTATGGGATATTATTTGCGTTAATTATTGGATATCAATTCTTTAACAGTTCTGATTTAGCAACATCAGAATTATCTACTAATGAATTTGAAACCATTTTAAAAGATAATGACATTCAAAAAATTGTTATAGCCAATGATGATATTGCTCAAATATTTATCAAGCCAGAAGCTTTAGCAAAGGAAAAGCATAAAAAAAATACAAAAAGTCCGTTTTTCAGTGAAAAAAATCCGCTTTATATCTATAAAATTGGCGATTTAAAAAACTTTGAAGATCATCTTAGAAATGAGCAAAAAGAGAGTTCCTTAACTTTTGACACCAAGAATGTCTCTCAAGATAGTATTTGGGATTTCATATTACCATTGTTGCCCTTTGTGTTTATTATTGCCATCTGGATTTATATTATGAAACGGATGTCTGCTGGTGGTGGCGGTGGCGGTGCTGGTGGCCAAATTTTCAATATTGGAAAGTCGAAAGCCAAATTATTTGATCAAGATCAAAAAGTTCAAACATCATTTAAAGATGTTGCGGGCTTAGAAGGAGCTAAAGAAGAAGTTCAAGAAATTGTAGATTTCTTAAGAAATCCTGATAAATACACCAAATTAGGTGGTAAAATACCTAAAGGAGCCTTGTTAGTTGGCCCTCCTGGAACAGGGAAAACCTTACTTGCAAAAGCAGTTGCAGGTGAAGCAAAAGTTCCTTTCTTTTCACTTTCAGGATCAGATTTTGTAGAAATGTTTGTTGGTGTTGGAGCCTCACGTGTTAGAGATTTATTCAAACAAGCAGCTCAAAAATCACCATCTATTATTTTTATAGATGAAATTGATGCCATAGGTAGATCTAGAGGTAGAAATAATGTAACTGGAGGTAATGACGAAAGAGAGAATACCTTGAACCAACTACTTACAGAGATGGATGGTTTTGGTACCGATATAAACGTAATTGTATTAGCTGCTACCAACCGTGCTGATGTTTTAGATAAAGCATTGATGCGTGCAGGTAGATTTGACAGACAAATTTATGTTGATTTACCAGATATGAATGAGCGTCAAGAAATTTTTGAAGTTCATATAAAACCATTAAAGCTTCATAAAGATGCAGATATTGAATTTTTAGCAAAACAAACTCCCGGATTTTCAGGAGCTGATATTGCGAATGTTTGTAACGAAGCAGCCTTAATTGCCGCTAGAAAGAATAAAAAAGCAGTTCATCATCAAGATTTTTTAGATGCAGTAGACCGAATCGTTGGAGGTTTAGAGAAGAAAAATAAAATAATGACTGTTAAAGAAAAAGAGACCATCGCCTATCATGAAGCTGGTCATGCAACCGTAAGTTGGATCTTAGAACATGCAGCTCCATTGGTAAAAGTTACTATTGTGCCACGTGGTCAATCATTAGGTGCCGCCTGGTACCTGCCGGAAGAAAGAATGATCGTTCGAACAGAACAAATGCTTGATGAAATGTGTGCCGCACTTGGTGGTAGGGCTGCAGAAAAAATTATTTACAATAAAATTTCTACCGGTGCCTTAAGCGATCTTGAGAAAATAACCAAACAAGCACGTGCTATGGTTACGGTTTATGGATTGAATGAAAAATTAGGTAACATCACCTATTACGATTCTAGCGGGCAATCTGACTATAATTTTTCAAAACCTTATAGTGAAGAAACAGCTCGATTGATTGATCAAGAAATATCAAAATTAATTGAAGAGCAGTACAAAAGAGCACAAGAAATTCTAATAAAACACAAAAAGGAATTAACGATACTCGCTAAACTATTACTTGAAAAAGAAGTGATCTTTAGTGACGATTTGGTAAAAATATTCGGAAAAAGGCCATTTATAAAAGAACCATTGGTTCAAAAAGTGGTGAAGTCTGATTCAGAAGAAGTAAAGGAAAGTCCTCAGAAAGATGTGAACAATGACGGTGAGATTTCAACAGAATTCGCTTAAACTTGGCATATTTCTTACTTTTGAGTAATTCATAATTTTATACATGAATCTCTTTAATAAAATTTTTAGTCCTAAAAAAGAAGAAACTAAAAAAGAGGATGGTTTAAAATCGATTTACGATCTTGAAAATCTTTCTTTAGACGATATCTTTGTGCATAATTTCATCAAGAAAGGTGGTAAATTTCTTTATTGTACGCTTCAGGAAGAAGTCAATCAAAATTTACTAAATATTATTGACGAAAACAGCTGGGATGACGTCTTGTGCTTTGACAACGACCTAACAAAACTTTTAACAATTATAGGTAAAAGTGGAGATACTACTATTGGTAATAACAAACCCTTATTTACCAGATGCGAGCACTTAATTTCTGAAAATGGCAGCGTTTTATTTTCTTCAAATCAAGTACAACAACATAAAATAGCAGAACTTCCAAGTCATTTTATCGTTTTTGCAAAAACAAGTCAATTGGTTAGAACAACCAGTGAAGGATTAATGGGGATTCGTAAAAACTACAAAAAGAATTTTCCAACCAATATTAGTTCTATTAAAAGCTATATGCCTAGTAAGGTTAATGATGATTTTTTAAGTTATGGAAACGCAAATGCAAAGAGTCTGTATTTGCTATTACTAGAAGATTTATAACATGAAAGAGCTTCTTACAAGAGCGCTATCAGGGCTCGTTTTAATGGCCGTTATTATAGGCGCTATCATGTATTCAAAAGAATCTTTTTACCTTGTTTTCTACGTGATCATGATGCTTTGTTTATACGAGTTCAAAAAATTAATAGACCTTAGATATAATTGGGTTTATTTAGTAGCGACCTTGATTTATCTTCGCTTTGCAAACTTAATAGTAATCGACAGCAGTTACATGCATTTTTTCTTGATTATTTCCTTGTTCACTCCATTCGTTTACCAACTATTTAAACCAAAAGTTAGCCTCACGTCAAGCAAATTGGGTCATTTTTTTTTAGCGATTGCATATGTTGTAATGCCTTTTGTTTTCCTTACAAAAATACCGTTTATCAACGGTGAATATCATGCGAAAATAATTATTGGTATTTTTATTTTAATATGGACTAGTGATACCTTTGCATATATCGTAGGAAGTACGATTGGCAGAACAAAACTATATGAAAAAATATCACCTAATAAAACCATAGAGGGAGCATTTGGTGGCCTTGTAGCCGCACTTGTAGCTTCCTATATCTTAGCTCGCTACATTCCTGTTTTGACCACTTTGAGTTGGTTAATTATTGGATTGATAGTTGTGGTCTTCGGTATTTTAGGCGATTTAATCGAATCAAAATTTAAAAGAGAAGCACAAGTTAAGGATAGCAGTAATTTCATTCCGGGTCACGGTGGCTTTTTAGACAGACTGGACAGCTTGATTTTTGCCGTTCCCTTTGTTTATGTTTATTTACATTTAACCTATTAAAATATTTTTATACATGTTTCATAAAGAAGGATATAAAATAATCATCATTTCAATGGTTATTTTTGCAGGATTGATTGTATTAGCCGATAACTACATCCCAATAGTTTGGCTTAATAAAACGGTCATGATACTCTTATTAATACTTTTTGTTTTAGTACTTCAGTTTTTTAGAAACCCTAAGCGATACACCATTGAAAATTTAGATCAAATTATTGCACCTGTTGATGGAAAAGTAGTCGTTATTGAAGAGGTTGTAGAAAAGGAGTATTTTAAAGATAAACGAAGGCAGGTTTCTATTTTTATGTCTCCAATCAATGTGCATGTTACACGTTATCCGATTAGTGGTAAGGTAAATTTCAGTAAATATCATCCGGGAAAATATTTAGTGGCTTGGCATCCAAAATCTTCTGAAGAAAATGAACGAACTACGATAGTCGTTGAAAACAATACCGTTGGCGAAATTTTGTATCGACAAATAGCGGGTGCCATGGCTCGGCGTATTGTTAATTATGCAAAAGTTGGAACAACCGTTATTCAAGGTAAAGATGCTGGCTTTATAAAATTTGGGTCGCGAGTAGATATTTTTTTACCTTTGGATATGAAAGTGAATGTTGCCCTAAATCAAACCGCCAAAGGGGGTGTTACGGTAATAGCGGAAAAAATATAATTTTGTCAGTATAAGTAATGAAAGAAGTAGACCGAAAGTTTCAGAAAGCATATAAGATAACTTCTTCAATGACAAAAAAGTTACCGCAAGACACCATGCTAAAATTGTACGCCTATTATAAGCAGGCAACAAAGGGCAGTAATTACAGGAAGCCTTCGGGCGATAACGAAGTAAGAAATGCGTTCAAACTGAATGCGCTATTTCAGCTAAATAACATTTCTGAAACCGATGCAAAAAAGAAATACACACAACTTGTTGAAGAAATAATTCAAAAAAAAATAGATTAAATATTATGAAAAAAATAATTTTATTTTCGTTGGTTCTCGCTATGAGCTTAGCCACGATTTCATGTAAAAAAGAAGCAAAAGAAGCAAAGAAATCAGATTCAGCACAATTTTCAATTGAGCCAAAAACAGTAGTAATTAACTGGATAGGTTATAAAACAACCTCTAAAATACCAGTAAAAGGTGAATTTAAAGAAGTAACCATTTCAAATATTAAAGAAGCGCCAACTGCTGTTGAAGCGATGAATGGTAGTCAATTTAGTATTCCCGTGAGCAGCTTGTTTTCTGACCTTGAAGACCGAGACACTAAACTAAAAGAACTCTTTTTTGGTGTAATGGATGCAACGATAAACTTAACTGGAACTGTCAATTTAAATGATGATGGAACGGGTAATGTCAATTTAAAAATGAATGGGGTTTCAAAAGAAATTCCCGTTACATATACCGTTAGTGATCAAATAGTACAATTTGAAGGAACCTTAGACATTGTAGATGATTTCAATGCACAATCAGCATTAGAATCGCTGAGTAAAGCTTGTTTTGATTTGCATAAAGGACCCGATTTAGTTAGTAAAACATGGAGCGAGGTTACTATTAGTGCACGCGCGCATTTAAAGAAAAAATAGCAGCTAAGCACTTTCTAAACAATTCATTTTACTAGCAGTATATCTCAAAGAAAAACACATGGAAAAATTGTTCAACTTTCGTTCTGCACTTATCATTTCAATTGCCTTACTATCATATAGTGTTAGTAGCCAACAAAAAACCATTCCTATATTTGAAAATGGAGAAGCTCAGGTCGTTCCTGAATTTAACACCCCTGAAAAATGGATTCGACATGATTTATGGGTAGAAACAACATTTGATACGGATGGCGATGGAAAATTAGACAGAATGCATGTTGATGTAACACGGCCTTTTCAGACAGATACTGAAGATCTAAAGCTACCAGTAGTCTATGAGTCTAGCCCTTACTACGCTGGCGTCGCTGGATTTGCTGAAGGTACTTTTTGGAATGTAAAACATGAACTAGGTGCCACTACTGAAGCCCGTATTCATCCTGATGTTACGCGTTTAGGAGCGCGACCAATAATTTCAAATTCGCAAATTAAAACATGGGTTCCTAGAGGGTATATTGTGGTACACTCGTCATCACCAGGAACAGGTCTTTCCGATGGGTCTCCAACTGTTGGAGGTACTAATGAATCATTAGCCCCTAAAGCTGTAATCGATTGGTTATGCGGAAGGGCAACCGGCTATACAACACGTGATGGAAAAGAAAAAGTGAAGGCATTTTGGTCAACGGGAAAAGTGGGAATGACAGGAACCTCTTACAACGGAACCCTGCCCTTAGCAGCGGCTACAACGGGTGTTAAAGGACTAGAAGCGATTATCCCTATTGCCCCAAACACTTCCTACTATCACTATTATAGATCAAATGGTTTGGTGCGATCTCCTGGAGGTTATTTAGGTGAAGACATTGACGTGTTATATGATTTCATTCATAGTGGTGATGAAGCGAAACGAGCATATGCCAATTCCAATATTCGCGATACTGAAATGAAAAATGGTATGGATCGAATATCCGGAGATTACAATGCTTTTTGGGCAGGAAGAGATTATTTGAACGCTATGAAACCCATGAAGGCTGCTTTGTTAATGTCACATGGCTTTAATGATTGGAACGTAATGCCCGAACATAGTTATAGAATATATAAAGCAGCAAAAGAGCAAGGACTCCCAACGCAGGTTTATTATCATCAAAACGGACATGGTGGACCTCCACCTATGAAAATGATGAATCGGTGGTTTACACATTATTTACACGGTATTGATAATGGTGTAGAAAATGATGCTCAAGCTTGGATTGTACGTGAAAATGATGAACAAGACCATCCTACAGCATACAAAGACTATCCCAATCCAGAAGCAAAATCGGTGACACTATTTCTTGGCAAAGGTGCTCCAGAAATGGGGGCTTTAACTACGGAGAAAACCACAGGACAAGGAGAAGAAACCCTAGTAGACAACTATTCATTTTCGGGTACTACCTTGGCGCAAGCAGAAAATACGAATCATCGCTTGCTGTATGTAACTCCAAAACTATCAAGTGACTTACATATTTCAGGAACAGCTACGATTACTATTCGATTGGCAAGTAGTAAACCGGCAGCGAATCTCTCTGTTTGGTTAGTCTCTTTACCTTGGGAAGAAGCTAGAAACGTAAAGATGACAGATAATTTAATTACACGTGGCTGGGCAGATCCACAGAATTACAAATCACTTACTGAAAGTGAACCTTTGGCCCCTGGTAAGTTTTATGAGCTATCATTTGACTTACAGCCTGATGATCAAATTATACGTAAAGGACAACAAATTGGGCTCTTGATTTTTTCAAGTGACAAAGAATTTACACTTTGGCCAGAACCGGGTACAGAATTAACGATCGACTTAGAGGCTACTTCACTAAGCATCCCAGTAGTTGGTGGTTTAGATACCTTGACTAAGGCATTAGAAAATTAATAACAAGTTAACGTTACACTAAAAAAGATGCATCATACGGTGCATCTTTTTTTTATCCAGCATTTTTTAATTTAAGCTGGCAAGGCTCGTTTTCAACGTTTCAATTTTAGCTAAAGCATCTGCTTCTTTTTGTTTTTCACTAGCAACTACCTGCTCAGGAGCATTACTTACAAAACGTTCATTGCTTAGTTTTTTCTGTACAGATTTTAAAAATCCTTCGGTATAGTTCAGTTCTTCTTTTAATTTTTCTATTTCCGCGGCTATATTAATCCCTCCCGAAATAGGTATAAAATATTCATTCGCCTTTACCCTGAATGTCAAAGCTGCATCCACCTTTTCAGAAACATATTCAAGAGAGTTAATATTCCCCAACTTGGCAATTACCGAATCTAAATTAGTGGTTTGGTTTTCATTATTAAGTATAGACAAGTCTATTGTTCCTTTAAATGAAATGTTTTTTTCTTTACGGATGGTACGAACACCAGAAACGACATTTGTAGCAAAATCAAAATCATTAATTAATTGCGTATCAATTTCTTTTAATAGCGGATACTGAGCCACAATCAATGCTTGTTCTGGCGTACGTTTCTCAATATGTTGCCAAATTTCTTCCGTTAAAAATGGCATAAACGGATGTAATATTTTTAAATTATTTTCAAGTGCTGTAATAACTTCGCGGTACGTTTTTACATCTATTGGTTTTTCATATGCAGGTTTTACAACCTCTAATAACCAAGAAGCAAAATCGTCCCAAATTAATTTATAGATTACCATTAAGGCATCTGAAATTCTATATTTACTAAAATGATCTTCTATTTCGGCTAATGCTTGTTGGAATTTTGCGTCGTACCAATCCAATGTAATTTTAGCAGCTTCCGGTTGTGCTATCGTTTCAGAAATTTCCCACCCTTCTATCAAACGAAAAGCATTCCAAATTTTATTAGCAAATTGTTTTCCTTGTTGACACAGAGATTCATCAAACATTAAATCGTTACCTGCTGCGGCACTTAACAATAGCCCAACACGAACACCATCGGCGCCATAGGTTTCAATTAATTTTAACGCATCTGGAGAGTTCCCTAACGACTTACTCATTTTACGCCGCTCCTTGTCTCTTACCAATCCTGTTAAATACACATTTGAAAATGGTTTTTCACCTTTGTATTCATAGCCAGCAACAATCATACGTGCTACCCAGAAAAATAAAATATCCGGACCTGTTACCAAGTCGTTGGTAGGATAATAATAATTTATCTCTTCATTTTCCGGATTGCGAATTCCATCAAAAACACTCATTGGCCATAACCATGAAGAAAACCAAGTATCAAGTGCATCTGTATCCTGTTTGAGGTCAGAAACTTTTAGTTTAGCATTGCCCGTTTTCGCTTGAGCCAACTCTAATGCTTGCGCTATTGTTTCGGCCACTACAAAGTCTTCTTTGCCATCTCCATAAAAGTAGGCTGGGATTTGTTGTCCCCATAACAACTGACGTGAAATATTCCAATCGCGAATATTTTCCATCCAATGGCGATAGGTATTGTTAAATCGTTTAGGAAACAGTTTTACCTCTTCATCTTCTAGCACCGCTTTTATTGCGGGTTTGGCCAAGTCTTTCATTTTCAAAAACCACTGATCAGACAATCGAGGTTCGATCACTGCTTTTGTTCGTTCAGACGTTCCAACTTTATTGATATGCTGTTCCGTTTTAATTAAAAAACCCTTCTCTTCTAACTCCTTGGTAATTTCTTTACGCACTACAAATCGGTCTTTCCCCTCGTAATGCAATCCAAAACTGTTGAGTGTGGCGTCAGCATTAAAGATATCGATGACTTCAAGGTTGTGCTTGTCGCCGAGGTTTTTATCATTTTCATCATGCGCGGGTGTCACTTTTAAGCAACCCGTACCAAACTCGATATCAACATATTCATCTTCAATAATTGGAATCACGCGATTACATAATGGTACAATTGCTTTTTTCCCACGTAAGTGCGTAAAACGTTCATCATTGGGGTTGATACAAATAGCAGTATCTCCAAGTATGGTTTCTGGACGTGTAGTAGCGATGGTTACTTTTTCATCACTCCCTTCAATAGCATACGCTAAATAATATAAATTTCCTTGGCGTTCTTCATAGATAACCTCTTCATCAGAAAGTGTGGTTTTCGCTTCAGGGTCCCAATTCACCATGCGATAACCTCTATAGACGAGTCCTTTGTTATACAAATCAACAAATACCTTTATTACAGCTTCAGACATATCATCATCCATTGTAAATTTCGTTCTTTCCCAATCACAGGAAGCACCTAACTTTTTAAGTTGCTCTAAAATAACACCACCATATTCATGGGTCCAATCCCAGGCATGACTTAAAAATTCTTCTCTTGTCAAGTCATTTTTATCAATGCCTTGTTCTTTCAACTTCGCTACAACTTTTGCTTCTGTTGCAATAGATGCGTGATCAGTTCCGGGCACCCAACATGCATTTTTCCCTTGCAAACGTGCACGGCGAATCAATACATCTTGAATGGTATTATTTAACATATGTCCCATGTGCAACACCCCAGTCACATTTGGCGGTGGTATTACAATTGTATAAGGCTCGCGCTCATCTGGAGTTGAATGAAAATAGTTATGCTTCATCCAATAGCCATACCATTTATCTTCTACAGCATTGGCATTATATTTTGTTGGGATACTCATTTGGCTTAATTCTTGATAAAAATGAAGTGCAAAGTTACGATTATCAGCAATAAGTAAAAACTTTGACCGTTATAATTTTAACACAAAAAATCATTATATTTACATTTTAAAATAAACTATAAAATGAAAAAATTAGCACTAATATTATTTGTAGGATTGATTGGCTTTTCAATGAATGCTCAAGGAACTGCACAAGCAACAGAAATTGACCCAAATGCACCTGTTTTTGAATTTGAGTCAAAAGTTATTGACTATGGTCAAATAGAAAAAGGGTCTGATGGAGAATATATTTTTAAATTTAAAAATGTAGGAAAGTCACCTCTAATTATTTCAAATGTGATAGGCAGCTGTGGCTGTACCGTACCGACGGCTCCAAAAGAACCAATTATGCCCGGTGCTAGCGGTGAAATTACTGTAAAGTATGACACCAATAGAGTTGGTGCAATTTCTAAAACAATCACCATTACCTCAAATGCAACAGAGTCTAAAAAGGTAATTCGCGTTAAAGGTTTAGTAAAAAAAGAAAGTAGCTTGTCAATATTAGAGAAGCAAGAAAAAAGTATGGTTTCTAATAAGCAATAATTATAAGAATCTAACATATAAAAAAAGCAGCTCTCGGGCTGCTTTTTTTATTCTAATATCTTTTCAAGTTCAAATCTAAAAAGCAATGGAACACCATCTCGCTCTATTAACAGTCGAATTTGTTTACCTGGCTTTGTAGAAAAAATATGAATAATTTCTTCCAACTTATAATTATAAGTCGACTTACCATTTAATTTTAAAAGAATGTCTCCTTCTTTTAATCCCGCTCTGTGAGCTGGAGACCCTTCTCTAAGTACTGCGATAACATAGGAAGGTTTTAATGAATAAACATAACTAAATAAAATTTCAACTGTTGAATTCGGTGAATCATCTTGATCTCCAGTTTTAAGGATGCTACTTTGCCTTTCTGGAACTACCATACTTCCATTATGAACCAATTCTATTCCGCTCATATTGTACAAAAAGGGATCATTAAAATAGGAAGAAGGGTTTTTGAAAACTAGTTGTTTATTTTGATAATCAAAAATAATTCGAAAGCGCTTCAGAATTTCAGAGCCTAGAGTTCCGTTCCGTTCTAAATGTTTGTAGGCCGTTTCTATAAAAGCTGAATCGGGGTAAGCCACATTAGCACTCGTAAAAATATAATTTCCCAATGCAATTTTATCTATCTTACTTCGCTTACCATAAATATTTCCACTGAGCCCTTTTCCTAAATAATCATCAAAATGCCTTTCGGGAATGTTAATTTTTTCACTCGATTTGTCAAACAGCCACAATGCATCACTTCCACCTAAATCAATCAATAGTTTCGCATCAATGCTATCACCTACTTCAGAATGCACTTCAATAAACATATAGGGCTTGTTTTTGTAAAATTCCAAATCGAAAAATTGGCATTTCTTGCACTTTCTATATTTATAAGTATTGGGTTTAAAAAATCTCAATCTTTTTGTAGAATAGTTTATATCAACTACAAAATCTCGAAACAAATCACCTCCTATAATCCCATTTATGCTAATCCCCATACTCGCAGACAAATCAAAATCTTCCCCTGGAATTAAATAAACGGAATGATTGGGGTTTCGAATATTTTCTATACCAAAAAAATTTCTATCCGATTTAATAGCATCAATATGGTCACCTTTCCCTAAGCCTCTTATTCGAATTTTCTGGGTGTTTTTGAGCTTTAAAGAATCTTCGATACTCAAATTAAACATAATGGTATTATCAACGCCTGTATCCAATAAAAAATTTAACCTGCTGCCATTTACTTCAACAGGAATTATTATTACATTGTTTATTAGTTTGAATGACAACGACTGACTTTTACCGCCGCCTATAAGATTAAATTTATCTTGCGCAAAGGCCCATGTACTGTTTACACAGAAGAGCAATACGAAAAACATCAATCTTGTATTAAGCATCATGTAGACAGGTTGTTCTCTTAAAGTTACAAAAAGATTATAGTACCCTAAAACTTTTGGCATAACTTTAACGCGTTACAAATTTTCAATTCTTTCAATTTGATTGAAATAATTTTCGCAAATTTGTCACCTCATGTAAATTATTTCATTGATGCCAACTATATCTAAAAAAGGCGCACAAATGCCGCAATCACCAATTAGAAAATTGGTTCCTTATGCCGAACAAGCTTATAAGCAAGGGAAAACTGTTTATCATTTAAATATTGGTCAACCCGATATAAAAACACCAGAAATTGCCCTTGATGCTGTTAAGGTACACTCATTAGATATTTTAGCATATACACGATCTGAAGGATCTGAAGAATACAGAATAAAGATTGCTAAATATTATGCAAAACATGAGATCCATGTAAAAGCTGAAGATATTATTGTTACTACAGGAGGTAGTGAAGCGTTATTATTTGCTTTTGGAAGCGTAATGGATACTGATGATGAAATTATAATTCCGGAACCTTTTTATGCGAATTACAATGGTTTTTCTACAGCTTCTGGTGTAAAAATAGTTCCAGTCATATCGAGTATCGATGATAATTTTGCCTTACCTCCAATTGAAGAGTTTGAAAAATTAATCACGCCCAAAACAAAAGCGATATTAATTTGCAATCCAGGAAATCCTACTGGATATTTATATTCAAAAGAGGAAATTAAAAAGTTAGCAGCTATTGTAAAAAAGCACGACTTATTTTTGATTGCAGATGAAGTGTATAGAGAGTTTGTTTATGACGGATTAGAGCACTACTCTATTATGCAAGAAAACGACTTAAAAGAACATGCCATTATCATTGATTCTGTTTCCAAAAGATACAGTATGTGTGGTGCACGTATTGGCTGTTTAGTGTCTAGAAACAAAGAAGTAATTAATACTGCTTTAAAATTCGCTCAGGCCAGATTAAGTCCACCAACCTTAGCACAAATTGCTAGTGAGGCCGCTTTAGATACACCACAGCGTTATTTCGACGATGTTATTGAAGAATATGTTGAAAGACGCAATACCTTAATTAACGAATTACAAAAAATTGAAGGTGTTAAAGTTGCGAAACCTAAAGGGGCGTTTTACTGTATCGCCGAATTACCTATTAAAAATTCAGATGCTTTTGCACAGTGGCTCTTAGAAAGTTTTGATGTCGATGGAGAAACAGTTATGGTAGCACCTGCAGCCGGGTTTTATTCAACACCTGGTGTTGGCACCAATCAAATTAGAATTGCCTATGTATTGAATAAGAATAGTTTAATCAAAGCGGTTCATATTCTTAAAGAAGCTTTAAAAGTATACAAAGACTAGTGCTTATTTCTGAAAACATATCTTTAAAGCGTTATAATACTTTTGGTATTGACGTAAAGGCAAAACAGTTTATCGAAATTCTGTCATTGCAGGAGTTGTCCACATTAGTAGCTACTCAAAAAGACTTTTTTATCCTTGGTGGAGGCAGTAATTTATTACTCACAAAAAACATTGATCGCCTAGTCGTTCATATTGCTATAAAAGGGATTTCTGTCATTAATGAAACGGAAAACCACGTATATGTCAAGGCGCAAGCCGGAGAAAATTGGCATGAATTTGTATTGTGGTGCATTGGGCAAAATTATGGAGGTATTGAAAATTTATCATTAATACCTGGTAATGTAGGTACTGCTCCCATACAAAATATTGGCGCCTATGGTGTAGAGTTAAAAGATAGTATGTATGAATTAGATGCACTAGAAATAACCTCAAATACCGTTAAAACATTCTCAAAAGAGGACTGTCAATTTGGATACCGTAACTCCGTTTTTAAAAATGATTTAAAAGGGAAATATATCATCAGCAGTGTTACTTTTAAACTTACAAAAAAGAACCATAATCTGAATAACTCTTATGGTGCGATACAGTCTGAATTAGAAAAAAACAATATTAAAACACCCAGCATTGAAGCGATTTCTAACGCTGTGATTTCTATTCGAAAAAGTAAATTACCAGATCCTAAAGAGCTGGGGAATAGTGGAAGTTTTTTTAAAAATCCAGTGATTTTAAAACATCAATTCAGACAATTACAACATAATTTCCCTGAAATACCTCACTATATTATTTCTGAAAGTGAAGTAAAAGTACCGGCTGGTTGGTTGGTTGAGCAATGCGGGTTTAAAGGAAAACGATTTGGTGATGCTGGTATTCATAAAAATCAGGCCTTGGTACTGGTGAATTACGGTAATGCAACAGGAATGGAGATTCTTGAGATCTCTAAAAAAATTCAACAAACCGTTCACGATACATTCAACATTGTACTAGAAGCAGAAGTAAATATTATATAACATCAAATGAAACTGTCAGTTCCTTTAAGATTAATCGAGGTAGATCCATTAAAAAAATAGCATCAGTTCAATTAAATTTTGACCGTACTTTTCCTTATCTTTGCAGAAACATTTTTTTATGAAACTTTTATTAATAACACTTGTATTATTGGCTGTGGCTTTTGCAGGGATTGCAATAAAAATTTGGGCAAAAAAAGATGGTGAATTTGCAGGAACTTGTGCCAGTCAGAATCCGATGCTCAACAAAGATGGTGATGCCTGTGGTTTTTGTGGAAAAACACCAGATCAGTTTGAAACTTGCAAAGAACCTCAACATAATTAATTAAGTTTGTAGCTATGCTACTGACTACGCTTTTCTATATTTTTCTTATTGCAGTACTTATTCAATTTGGTTTTTATGTTTTTATTTTTGGAAAATTTTCATTTCTAAAAAAACAAAAAACAACTCCAAATAACTTTCCTATTTCGGTAATTATCGCTGCCAAAAATGAAGCGCTTAATCTAATAGAAACCATCCCCGCGATCCTCGATCAAAACTATATTCATTTTGAATTGATACTCATCAATGATGCTTCTTCTGACGAAACACTTAAGATTATGCAGTCATTTGAAGCACAAAACGACTGCGTTAAAATCATAACTATTGAGGCTAGCTCAACCTATAATGGCAATAAAAAAAATGCCCTTTCTAAAGGAATTGAAGTAGCTACTTTCAGTCATCTATTGTTTACCGATGCCGATTGTAAACCCCTTTCAGAAAATTGGATCACAGAAATGGCAAGCAATTTTACAAATACAAAAAAAATAGTTTTAGGATATGGTGCGCATCAAAAAATAAACAATTCCTTTCTGAATAAATTCATTCGGTATGAAACATTGATAACTGCTATTCAATATTTTTCGTATGCACAACTCGGAATTCCATATATGGGTGTTGGTAGAAATTTAGCATATCACAAGTCGCTTTACCTTCAAAATAATGGTTTTGAAAGTCATGAGCATATTAAATCTGGTGATGATGATTTGTTAATTAGTGAAATTGCGACGCAACAGAATACTGCCATTTGTTTTAGTAAAGACAGTTTTACACGATCAGCTCCGAAAGCAACCATAAGGCAATGGTTTCTTCAAAAACGAAGGCATATAAGTACCGCTTCAATCTACAAACCAATCCATCAATTTTTATTAGGGCTCTTTTTCAGCTCGCAATTGTTGTTTTGGTGTTTAGCAATAATTTTACTCGTTTGTGCGTTTAATTGGTTCATTGTAATCCCTTTAGTGCTTATCCGACTAATCACTCAGTATATCATTTTTACAAAATCAGCGTTAAAGCTCGATGAGAAAGATCTTATTGTTTTTATACCTGTTTTGGATTTCTTATTAGTGTTTGCACAACTATCTTTATTTATTACAAATCTAGCTTCCAAACCAAAACATTGGTAAGATAATAAGTCGTATTTATGAAAGAAAAAGAAGCAATTACAGCTGCGATACAAAACGCTAAAAAAGGCGAGGAAGCAGCCTATACCCTACTGTTGAATACCTATTGGAAGGATGTGTACCGCTATCAATACAGTAAAACAACTGACGAAAACGAAGCTGAAGATATTACCATTAAAACTTTTGCCAAAGCATTCGACAAAATTGCGACTTTTAATGATGATTATAAATTTAAAACTTGGTTGATTTCAATTTCAAAAAATATTTACATTGATCATTTTCGGAAAAGAAAGACAGAAACTATTTCCTTAAGTAAAGAAAAAGATGCGTATAAAATTAAAGATGACGATCCTACACCTGTAGATAAATTAATAATAGAGCAAAATTTAGCGCAACTATTGGCCTTTATCAAACAATTGAAACCACATTATCAAGAAATTATTCATCTCCGTTTTTTTAAGGAAATGAGTTACAAAGAAATTTCAGAACAGCTCAATGAACCGATGAACAATGTGAAAGTTAAATTGCTACGCGCTAAAAAGTTACTTGCAGAAATTATAAAAAATTCAAATTCTTAAATTTTTAGTATTTTCATCAAAATTTTTGGATGAAAAAAATATTAAAGTCTCTAGGTCCTGGCCTTTTATTTGCAGGCGCCGCCATAGGTGTCTCACATTTGGTTCAATCAACCCGCGCGGGTGCTGATTTTGGCTATGGATTGATTTGGGCCTTATTACTAGTACATCTTTTTAAGTATCCCTTTTTTCAATATGGCCCTCGCTATGCTACGGCTACGGGTGAAAGTTTGATTGACGGCTATCAAAAATTAGGCAAAGGTGTTTTAATTAGTTATTTCATTTTAACGTTTACAACTATGTTTACCATTCAGGCAGCCGTGACTATCGTCACAGCCGGATTGGCTGCAACACTATTCGGAATTACAGACAACCTTACTGTTTGGAGCATCATTATAACCCTACTCTGTATCTTTATTTTAATGCTTGGCAAGTATAAGTTTCTAGATAAACTTATGAAAGTCATTATAATTACCTTAACACTAAGTACCATAGTAGCAGTTGGTGTTGCCCTTTTTAATACCGATAAATCAATGTCACTAGTACAAACTTTCCCAAAAGGAAGTGTAGAAATAGCCTTTTTAATTGCATTTCTTGGATGGATGCCCGCACCGCTAGATATTTCTGCTTGGCATTCACTATGGGCGCTTGAAAAAGCAAGAGATACCGAATTTAACACCAAAAAATCGATTCAAGATTTTAACATTGGTTATATAGGTACCATTTTTTTAGGCCTTTGTTTTATCATGCTCGGGGCACTGGTCATGTTCAATTCGGGACAAGAATTTAGTAGTAGTGCAGGAACTTTTGCCCAGCAGTTAATCAATTTATATACTGAAAATTTAGGCAAAGAGGCCTCTATTTTTATTGCTATCGCAGCATTTACAACAATGTTTAGCACAACGGTAACAACCTTAGATGCTTCTCCTAGAGCCATGGCAAAAACTACCCAATTACTATTTAAACGGAAATCAAAGTATTATTATTTAACATGGATACTACTATTGGGTTTGGGTACCATACTAATTTTATCATTTTTCATTTCAAATATGATTTCAATGGTTAAAATAGCAACAATTCTATCATTTTTAACCGCACCATTTTATGCAATCGCTAATTTTATTTTGATCTCTAGTAAACATACACCCAAAGAGTGGCGCCCTTCCTTAGTGATGAAAATCGTAAGCTATTTAGGTATTGTTTTCCTTCTTGGGTTTTGTGTTTGGTATTTAATGAATTTATAATCCCAACTAAATAAAATTCCTTAATTTTGCAGTCTGAATAAACAATTTATGGCTGAAGAATCTTTAACAATTCCTATAAAAAAACCAAAGTGGTTACGTGTTAAATTACCTGTAGGTAAAAAGTACACCGAACTTCGTGGTTTGGTTGATAAATATGATTTGCATACTATTTGCACTAGCGGAAGCTGTCCTAATATGGGAGAGTGTTGGGGTGAGGGTACGGCCACATTTATGATTTTAGGAAATGTATGTACACGTTCTTGCGGTTTTTGCGGTGTAAAAACAGGCAGACCAGATACAGTAGATTGGGAAGAGCCAGAAAAAGTAGCACGTTCTATCAAGATTATGCAAATAAAGCACGCTGTAATTACCTCAGTAGATAGAGATGACCTAAAAGATGGTGGTTCTATTATTTGGGCAGAAACCATCAATGCCATACGCAGAGCAAATCCCACGACGACACTTGAGACTTTGATTCCCGACTTTCAGTTAATTCATAAAAATATTGATCGTATCATTGCTGTAGCACCCGAAGTGGTTTCTCATAATGTAGAAACGGTACGTCGTTTAACTCGTGAAGTTCGTATTCAAGCAAAATACGATAGAAGTTTAGCTGTTTTACGGTACCTAAGAGATAGTGGTATTAATAGAACAAAATCTGGAATAATGCTGGGCTTGGGTGAATTAGAAGAAGAAGTTATCCAAACCATGAAAGATTTACGAGCTGCAAAAGTAGATGTTGTTACCATTGGTCAATATTTACAACCTAGTAAAAAACATTTACCAGTAAAAGAATTTATTACCCCTGAGCAATTCAAAAAATACGAAACCATAGGCTTAGAGCTCGGTTTTAGACATGTAGAAAGTGGCGCTTTGGTAAGATCTTCATACAAAGCCCAGAAACATATCTTATAAGCCTTGTAGCTAAACTGTTAAAATTAACAGTTCTCTAACACTGTTTAACCTATCGTTAACGCACGCAACACAATTTTATTACGAAATTTGACGTTATAATACAGAGACAAAATAAAATTTTGTTTTCATTGTATAAATTATTTGAGTTAGTTAAAGAAAACGCCTTTTCAAAAAGGCGTTTTCTTTGTTTAAACAAGGTTGAATGAGCAACTTTGGCATAAGATTTGTAATATATCTTACGAAGCAAAGTAAAATTTGTTTTCATTGTATAAATTATTTGAGTTAGTTATAAAAGCACCTTTTAAAAGGGTGCTTTTTTTGTTAATACATATATTTAACAAATATGTTTGCGAGATTATTATAAATTTCTATAATTTCGTGAAAGTCAAAAAACTAAATCAACACGTTCCTTATGAAATCAATTTGTTTTAAAATACTCTTCCTCAGTACTTCTTTCCTGTTTTTTACTAGTTGTGCGACAGACTCAAAAGACGATCAAACCACAGTAGAAACTACTTTTAAAGTCGACTATGAAAAATTCACTTTAGACAATGGATTAGATGTTATATTTCATATTGACAGATCAGACCCAGTTGTAGCCGTTGCATTGACAAGTCATGTGGGATCTGCGAGAGAAAAGGAAGGAAGGACTGGTTTTGCCCATTTATTTGAACACCTTCTTTTTTTAGAGTCTGAAAATTTAGGCAAAGGTGGTTTGGATAAAATGAGTGCACGCATCGGTGGTTCTGGAGCCAATGGCTCAACCAGTAGAGATAGAACCAACTATTTTCAAACAGTCCCTAAAGATGCCTTAGAAAAAATGATATGGGCCGAAGCCGATAAATTGGGTTATTTTATCAATACGGTTACCGATCCCGTTTTAGCAAAAGAAAAACAAGTCGTTAAAAATGAAAAAAGGCAAAGTGTAGACAATAGACCTTACGGACATACCTTTTATGTAATTGACAAAAATTTATATCCAGAAGGACACCCATATAATTGGCAAGTAATTGGGTCATTAGAAGACTTACAAAACGCCACCTTAGACGATGTTAAAGATTTTTTCAATAAGTGGTATGTACCAAATAATGTAACCTTAACTATTGCGGGAGATTTTGATACGAAACAAGCCAAAGAATGGGTTAAAAAATATTTTGATGAAATAAAAAAAGGGGACGAAATTCCTGAAATGAAAAAAGCACCTTCGGTTCTAACATCCTCAAAAAAGCTATATCATGAAGACAATTTTGCGAGGCTCCCAGAATTAACGCTCACCTGGCCTGGTGTACCAGCCTATGATAAAGACTCTTATGCCCTAGATATATTGTATCAATATCTATCCGAAGGAAAAAAAGCGCCCTTATACAAAGTTCTTGTAGAAGACAAAAAACTAACAGCAAACATAAATATGTTTGGTTATAATTCAGAAATATCCGGGCAGTCTATGCTAAGCGTGAGGGCTTTTGAAGGGGTCGATTTAGACAGTGTTCAAAAAAGTATTAATGAGGCCTTTAGTCTGTTTGAGGCCAATGGCATCGACGAAAAAGATTTAAAAAGGATTAAGGCCGGATTAGAAACCGATTTTTACAATGGCTTGTCAAGTGTATTAGGCAAAGGGTTTCAATTAGCACAATACAATATTTATAAAAAAGATCCAGGTTTTGTCAATCAAGATGTGAAAAATATTTTATCGGTTACAACAGATGATATCACACGAGTTTACAACAGCTATATCAAAAATAAAAACTTTGTAGCCACTAGTTTTGTTCCTAAAAACCAAGTTGAATTAGCGCTAACTGATTCTAAAAAAGCGGAAGTTGTAGAAGAAAAAATTATTGCTGGTGCAGAAGAGACTTTCGACGCAAGTATTGCTGCCAGTTACGAAAAAACACCTTCTAGTTTTGATCGCTCAGTGGAGCCTCCATATGGAAATGAAATAACTGTAAACACGCCACAAATTTGGAAAGACAGCTTAGAGAACGGCATGAAATTATTCGGTATTGAAAATAATGAAGTTCCATTAGTACAATTTGAAATGGTTTTAAAAGGAGGTCTATTGTTAGACGATCCTGAAAAAGTTGGTGTTGCGAACATGCTAGCACAGTTAATAACCAAAGGTACTCAGCATAAAACAGCCGAACAATTAGAAGAGGCCATAGAACAACTCGGCGCAAGTATTTCTGTTCGCACTACACGTGAAAGTATTGTAATTAGCGGTAATTCACTAGCCAGAAACTATAAAGAAACGATGAAGTTAGTAGAAGAAATATTAATAGAACCTCGTTGGGATGAAAAAGAATTTGAGCTTATTAAACAAAGTACCATAAGTACGATTAAGCAACAACAAGCAAATCCGAACAACATTGCTAGCAATGCATACAACTTATTAATCTACGGAAAAGATCATATTTTCTCTCATAATATTCTAGGTTCTGAAAGTTCTGTTTCTGCCATAAGCATGGCCGATCTAAAAGCATATTACACGGCCTACTTTTCACCAACTATTAGCAATTTTCATATTGTTGGTGCTATTGGCAAAAACGATGTATTGACAACCTTAGCCGATATCAATACGAAGTGGGCTGCAAAAACAGTTCAATTTCCAGAATATTCCATGCCCAATGCACCTGCACAGTCTCAAGTTTATTTTTATGATGTTCCTGGTGCAAAGCAATCGGTGATTCGTTTTGGTTATCCTGCCTTGGCAGCTACTGATAAAGATTATTATCCTGCCACCATGATGAATTTTATTTTAGGCGGCGGTGGATTTGCCTCGCAGCTTACCCAGCAATTACGTGAAGGAAAAGGGTACACCTACGGTATTTTCTCTAATTTTTCTGGAAGCACCATTCCAGGACCCTTTACTATTAGTAGCGGAGTTCGAACAAATGTAACTTATGAATCTGCCAGCCTAGTAAAAGAAATACTTGAAAACTACGGAAATAACTACAGTGAAAATGACTTAGCAACTACAAAGAGTTTTTTAATAAAAAGCAATGCTAGAGGACTTGAAACTTTAAATTCTAAATTAAATATTTTAGAAAATATAAGTTCATTTGGTTGGTCTGACGATTATGTAAAACAGCAAGAAGAGATTGTGAAAAATATGACCATCGATCAAATTAAAGCCTTGGCGGAAAAGTATTTAGATCCTAATAGAATGATTTATTTAGTAGTAGGTGACGCAGCTACCCAAAAAGACCGATTGAGAAAATTGGATTTTGGTGAGCCGGTTCTCTTAAATGACACTTCAAAATAAGATTAAACTACTAAGAAGGCACATGCCTTCTTAGTAGTTTATTATAAATTGTTTAACCAATACATTGATTTTACCCTCTGCCTTTTTTGCAGCAAGTTGTACTGCTATATGTGATACTTTTTCTATTTTCCCTTCGATTCCCAAATCGGTAATTACAGAAATGCCCATACAATCCATCTCTAAATATTTTGCCATAATCACCTCAGGAACCGTTGACATACCAACCGCATCACCTCCCATATTACGAATCATTCTATATTCTGCTGGTGTTTCAAAAGTGGGGCCCTGAAGCCCTAAATAAACACCTTTTTGAATGGCAATCGCATTTGTTTCAGCAACAACTTCCATTTTCTGAAGCATTTCTAAGCTATAGGGCTCGTGCATATCTACAAAACGTTCGCCAAAACGATCGTCATTTTTTCCTCGCAATGGATGTACGGGCATCAAATTTATATGATCTGTGATTAGCATAATATCTCCAATTTTAAAATTGGGATTTACACCACCTGAAGCATTGGAGACAATTAATTTCTTAGCTCCTAAAAACTTAAATACGCGTATCGGAAAAGTGATTTCATCAATTGACCATCCTTCATAATAATGAAAGCGTCCTTGCATTGCGACTATTTTCTTATCTCCTATTCTACCAAAAATCAAATTCCCTAAATGTCCTTTTACGGTAGAAGTCGCAAAATGTGGAATTTCGCTATATGGAATACGAACCTCAACAGTAATTTCATTGATAAAACTACCCAGTCCAGTACCCAACACCACAGCAAAATCAGGAGTGGAGAACCCCTTGCTGTGAAGGTAATTAATTGTTTCTTGAACCTTGTTCCACATAGTTATTAATTAGGGTGTTAAAATTATCTTGATGCGTTATGAATGCAGTTTCAATTGGTAAATAATAAACATTTTCTTGAGAGCTATCAAATGTTCGTACATAATCCTTTTCAGTAGTTAAAAGCAACTTTTTATCGCTAGATATACGCTCATAGGTTTCAAAAACAGTCTTCAATTCGGTCTCTGTAAACGCATGATGATCTGCATATTTTAAGTGCTGATACCTTAGTTGCTTACTATCTAAAAAGTCGCACAATGGTTGGGTATTTGCAATGCCAGTCACTAAAAGTATATTATAGCTTGACAAATCGTTAACTTTAAGGACACTATGCCCATAAACGGCTTCGTCATATCTTATTTTTGAAAAGAAAACAGTTTGATTTGCACGAGGTCGCAATCTATTTTCAATATGTATTTGCTCATTTTCGGTCAAGGTATCGGGACACTTTGTAACTACAATAATTTGTGCGCGTTTTGCTCCCGTTATTTGTTCACGTAAATCGCCTGTGGGTAGCATAGTATCATCTACATACAAATGAGTATAGGGCGTTAACAAAATATTCAATCCGGCTGCCACTTTGCGGTGTTGGAAAGCATCATCGAGTAAAATGATATCAGGTTTGTTTTTTAAGCTCCTTAAATTGTTAATTCCATTGACTCTATCAGCATCAACTGCGACGATTACCTTTTTAAATTTCTTAAAAAATTGCATGGGCTCATCTCCTATTTCTTTAACAGAAGTAGTATTGTCAGCGATAATAAAACCGCTTGATTCTCTTTTATACCCTCTACTTAAAACCGCAATTTTATAAGTATCTTGAAGTAATCGTATTAAGTATTCAATTTGAGGTGATTTCCCGGTTCCACCAACGCTCAAATTACCAACTACAATAACAGGTATTTCAAATCGCGTTGATTTTAAAAAGCCCTTATCATAAAGTAAATTGCGAAGCGCTACTAGTGCGCCATATAAAATGGCAACTGGGTATAATATGCTACGGAGAAATTTCACATTAGCGAAAATACAAAATAGATCAATACCCTACGTGGTCAACAATTTCTAAACCGTAACCAATAATTCCCACTCTTTTTTTAATCTGTGCTCCGTTAGAAATTAAGCGCAGTTTACTAATATGTAAATCGTGTAGGATCTGAGCGCCAATCCCAAAATCTTTTTCATCCAATTTCATTCTTGGTACCTCAGCTTGATTCTCACTTTGTAAGTCTTTAATTAGTGATAACCGGTTGATTAAATTGAAGGACTGATTTTCTTGGTTGATAAAAACGATTGCACCTTTACCTTCATCATTAATTAGTTTAAACATTCTCGCAAAACTATCATCTGGCTTGGTCGTTAGCAATCTAATAATATCATTATTAATTAAGGTAGAATTTACACGTACCAATACACTCTCATCATCTTGCCAATCCCCTTTTGTCAATGAAATATGAACTTGGTCATTGGTAGTTTGTTGATAAGCTCTTAAACGGAATTCTCCAAACCGTGTTTGCAGGTTAAAATCTTCTACTTTTTGAATAAGTGAATCATGTTGCATTCTATAGGCAACAAGATCTTCGATGGAAATTATTTTTAGATCAAACTTTTTGGCCACCTCCATTAATTGAGGCAATCGAGCCATAGTACCATCTTCATTTAAAATTTCAACTAAAATACCTGCTGGTTGAAATCCTGCTAAACGGGCTAAATCTATGGCCGCTTCGGTATGACCCGTTCGTCGGAGTACACCTCCTGTTTTTGCTTTTAACGGAAAGATATGTCCAGGTCTGCCTAAATCATGAGGCTTTGTTTTTTTGTCTACTAAAGATTTAATTGTTTGAGATCTATCATGAACAGAAATACCTGTAGTACAACCATGACCAATGAGATCTACAGAAACCGTAAACTGTGTATGGTGCAAAACAGTATTGTTTTTTACCATCATGTCTAACTCCAACTCATCACATCTTTCTTCGGTAAGAGGCGCACAAATGAGCCCTCTACCGTGCGTTGACATAAAGTTTATCATTTCTGGGGTTACTGCTTCCGCTGCAGCGATAAAATCGCCTTCATTCTCTCTATCTTCATCATCTACCACAATAATTAATTTGCCTTTTTTAATATCGGCTATGGCTTCTTTGATAGTATTTAATTTCAATGTCTTTGATTCGGTACCTATCATTTTAATTTTTCACTTTTATATTAAATAGTTTTCTAAAAAACCCAGTTATTGGCTGTAAAAATGCATCAACGTTAAAAATTCCTTTGTCTTGTGTAGCTCTCAACATCAATAAGATGCCAAAAGGCAATGTAACAATAGTTGCTAGCCAACCTCCAAGTAAAGGAGTTATAGCACTAGATTCTGCCATCTTTTTCCCAAAGGTAGAGATGAAAAAATAGATTACAAAAATAACGATTGCAAGTATCATAGGCAATCCAAATCCACCTTTTCTTATAATAGACCCCAAAGGCGCTCCAATAAAAAACAATACTAAGCAGGCAAAAGAAAAAGCCAAGCGCTTGTGATATTCTGTATCGTAAACGTTTAAAAATTTTTGCTTGTCTTTAAATAATTTTTTATACCCTTTTATTTCATTCAATGTTCTACCAATGCGTTCTTCGGCACTATTAATAACGGCTGTTTTTTGAATGCTATCAAAATTCGCCAATATTGTTGGCTGCAAATTATTATCAAATAAAGAATCTGTATACATTTGATCAAGAGTTGACTTTACGTAGAAACTTTTTGCCTTATCATGAACATAGTTGTCATAAGGAACTTTCAAAGAATCTCTATAATAATCAAGTTGGCTAAGACTTAGCATTTCCCTATCTTCCTTATATTCTGCCGAATTGATATTACTCAACTTAGAAATATCAATATTTACAGTATATTCATCAAAATAGGATTTGGTAAAGGGTACGTTCTTATTTCGAGTAAACGACTTTTTTTCATCAATTAGATCTTCATAATGATAGCCATTTTCAAGGACTAAGGTCATATACTTACTCCCTTCTTCTGTAGTTATCATTCCTCTTTCGGCCTTAATTACCTTAAAGTTCGCTCCTCCTTGATCTAAATCATAATAAATATGTACATCTTTCAATAAATTATCATCGTCGCCATATTTTTCAGCGAATTTAATACTGTAACCAGGTATTTCTGTATTAAAGGTTCCTGGAATTAGTGCCAATGCAGGTTTTGTTTTTTGCATATCAACTAATAAATTCTTGAATTTAAAAGCTGCACGTGGAAAGGCATAATTTAAAAACAAAAAATTCAAACCACTTAATAAGATCATTAAAAACACCAAAGGTCTTATAAGTCGCTGCAGCGAAACTCCCGCTGATTTAATAGCAGCGAATTCATAATTTTCTGACAGACTGCCCAAAGCCATAATGGATGACAGCAAAATTGCAATTGGCAATGCAGTTGACACCATCATTTGAGCAATGTATCCTAGAAATTTTAAGATGATAATAACACTAATACCTTTTCCTGCAATTTTATCAAACTGCAACCACAAAGTTTGCATTACTAAAACAAAAAGAACCACAAAGAATGTGGCTAAAAAAGGGATTAAAAAACTCTTAAGTATATATTTATTTAAGATTTTCAAAAAGCACTATAGTTTATTTATCGTGTAGCCCTTTTCTTTATATTTTGCCTCATCGAAGCTAAACAGTTTACTCGATAAAGGTTGGTTTGTTTTAAACTTCAAAATTGTCAATGTAGTAACCGTTGAATTATTACCTTGTTCAATTAAGTTGTAAATGTGTTTTGTCTTGACATCAATGCCTAACAATACATTGTCAATTTGTGAATTACTATCTATTGGAAGCAGCTTTATATATTGAATTTTTCTTCCTTTGATATTCTTTTCCTTATCCCAACTATATCGAAATCCTTTTTTGTAAAACGAAAAGAATTTGGATGGGGTGAGCGTGTTGTCATCATCTGCATCTGCATCTGAAATATTTACTTCTTCATCTTCAGGAATAATGGTAAATACTTTTGTTCCATCAAAAAGCTGATTTGTACCTAAAAAGTTCACATTGTATAGATCTCCTTTTAGGGTTGCGTTACCACGTGTCTCTTGCTGTACATCTTCTTTTTTATTCTCTAATACGTATTTAAATTCTACATACATATTTTCATAGGTATTCATTTTTGAAGATACCTCATCAAGTAAGCTCTTTGCCTTATCAGTTCCTTGCGCAAATACACTCAGACTACTTGCTACAAAAATTAATATTAATATTCCTTTTTTCATCTTAATTGGTTTTCTCGTTTTTAAAAAATTCTTCAAGCGCTAAAACATCATTAATCAAAACTTGTCTCGCTTTACTTCCTTCAAATGGCCCTACAATACCTGCAGCTTCCAATTGGTCAATAATACGACCTGCTCTGTTGTATCCTAGTTTTAGCTTTCGCTGTAATAAAGAGGCCGACCCTTGTTGTGCATTTACAATAACATAGGCGGCATCTTGAAACAGCGCATCTCTATCGGCAATATCTATATCAAGACCTGTGCCACTTTCCTCCCCAACGTATTCAGGTAACTCATGCGCGCTTGGATAGGCTCTTTGCGAACCAATAAAATCTGTTATCTTATCTACTTCTGGAGTATCTACAAAAGCACACTGCAATCGTGTCAATTCACTTCCGTTAGAAATTAACATATCTCCCTTACCAATGAGTTGATCTGCTCCTTGGGCATCTAAAATCGTTCTTGAATCTATTTTCGAGGTAACTCTAAAAGCAACCCTTGTTGGAAAATTTGCTTTAATAATACCTGTAATAACATTCACAGAAGGTCGTTGCGTTGCCACAATTAAATGAATTCCAATTGCTCTTGCTAACTGTGCCAAACGAGCAATGGGTGTTTCAATTTCCTTTCCTGCCGTCATAATTAAATCGGCAAATTCATCAATTACCAATACAATATACGGTAAATATTTATGTCCGTTTTCAGGATTTAGCTTTCTTGCTTTAAATTTTTGATTGTACTCTTTAATATTCCTAACAAAGGCATCCTTCAATAAGTCATAGCGATTATCCATTTCAATACACAACGAGTTTAGTGTATGAACCACTTTGGTAGTATCTGTTATAATGGCTTCATCAGTATCTGGTAATTTCGCCAAATAATGACGTTCTATTTTATTAAAAAGAGTGAGCTCCACCTTTTTAGGATCTACCAAAACAAATTTTACTTCGGCAGGATGTTTTTTATACAACAAAGAGGTTAACACGGCATTCAATCCAACCGATTTCCCTTGTCCTGTAGCACCCGCCATTAACAGGTGTGGCATCTTTGCCAAATCAACAACATAGGTTTCATTAGAAATTGTTTTTCCTAAAGCCAAAGGCAATTCCATTTTTGAATTTTGAAATTTTTGGGTAGACAATACCGATTTCATAGAAACGATCGTTGCATTTTTATTAGGCACCTCAATCCCAATAGTACCTTTCCCTGGAATGGGCGCAATAATTCTAATTCCCAATGCTGCTAATGACAGGGCAATATCATCTTCTAAGTTTTTAATTTTAGAAATTCTAATTCCTTTATCAGGAACAATTTCATACAAGGTAACTGTTGGGCCAATAGTAGCTTTAATACTGGCAATACCTATTTTATAATTGCTTAAAGTATCGACAATTTTATTTTTATTCGCTTCTAATTCTTCTTGGTCAATTTTAATATTCTCATTGTCATATCCTTTCAACAAATCAAGTGAAGGAAATTTATACTCAGAAAGCTCTAAGGTAGGGTCGAATTCTCCAAAATCTTCAACGAGTTTATTTGATAAGTTTTCAACCGTTTTATCTTCTTCAAATGTTTTCTCAACTTCTATAGTAACTGTTTCTTCAACCGTTTCAACAACTTCCATTGGTTGTTTTACTAAAGGTATCTTTTCAGGTTTTTCTACAATTGTTTCTTCTTTGGTTTTCGTTACCGCAAGTTCAAATTCAGACATGGGCTCTTCAGGTATTGCTCCAGCCACATAACCTTCTTCGGTCACATCTTCAATACTTCTATCAGTACTAGAACGCACTTTCTTTTTTGGCATTTTCTCCTTTACCATTTCAGGAGTTAATTTCAATTTAAAAATTAAATAGGCGAGCAAGCTAAATAGCAAGACTAAAAACACACCAACCTTACCAATGAAATCATTTAAAAAATCATTCAATTCAAAACCAACAACTCCAGATAAAATAGCATTTTCAGGAAAGAAAAATCCAAAAGCTAACGCCAACCAAAAAGCACTCACTACACCCCAAAACCAAATTTTTCTCAATTGTTTAATAGGCGAATGAAGTAGCGTTACCATACCGGTGAAAAACAATAAAATTGGTAAAATAACAGCAGCGATACCAAAACCTTCATAGATAAAAAAGTGACTTAACTGCGCCCCTATTTTCCCCAATAGATTTTTTGTATGACTAACCCTTTCTGTAAATTCTGCCAACTGGCTTTGATCTGACTGCCAATTAGCGAAAAATGAACTAAAAGCGACTGCCAAGAAGATACTAAAAAGCACGACAAAAACGCCAAAAACAAGGTGTGTTTGTTTGTTTTTAAAAAAACTAATTATGCGATTTTTCTTTTTCTTTTTAGTTATTACTTTTTTCTTCTTTGCCATCAATTAAACTGTATATCGCAAAAATACATAAAAATATATGAGTTGTTAAGTGTGTTTGCTAAAGTTTAAGAAAATTTTGGTAGATAAATTATCAAACCTATAATCGTTGCAATAATTGCAGCAAAAGCAGATGATCCGGCAGCTACGTCCTTAATAAATCCAATTTTTTTATGATAGTCTGGATGCACAAAATCTGATAATTTCTCAACGGCTGTATTCGCCGATTCAGCTACCAATACGAGACCGATGGCCAAAATTTGAAACATCCATTCTGTTGCAGAAAGGCCCACTACGAATCCCAACCCAGTCATTACAGCAGCAACTCCTAATTGAACCATAATACTGTGTTCAGTAGTTACTAACAACCACGTTCCTTTTAAAGCAAATTTCAAGCTCCTTATTCTTCCAACTAAAAAACTGTCTTTTGGGTTCTTCATAGCACTAGACTTACGCGTCAAGTAACGCTTCTAATGCCGCCTTATAATTGGGTTCATCAACTATTTCTGGAACTTGTTCTGAATAGACAACTTTACCATTTTCATCGAGTACAATTACAGCCCGTGAATGTAAGTTCTCTAATGGTCCGTCAGTAATTGTAAGTCCGTAAGCTTTACCAAAGTCACCCGTCCCAAAATCTGATAAATTTACTACATTTTCAATGCCTTCGGCTCCACAAAAACGAGCCTGAGCGAATGGTAAATCTCTAGAGATGCATAATATTTTAGTATTTTCAAGTTCAGCAGCTTCTTGGTTGAATTGTCTCACAGAAGCGGCACAAGTACCTGTGTCAATACTTGGGAAAATATTCAATACCACTTTACTTCCTTTATAATCTGATAAAGTAGCCTTTGACAAGTCTGTTTTGGTCAATGAAAAATTTGGCGCTTGTGAGCCTATTGTTGGCAATTCTCCTAACGAATGAATTGTAGTTCCTTTTAATGTGATTGTAGCCATTACTTTAAATTTTATATGTTACTCAAAAATACGCTAAAAATAAAAACTCTCGAAATGTTTCGAGAGTTTTATTATTTATAAAATAGATACTATTGTAAATTAATTGTAATTTACGGTAAAGTATTCTGCTACACCCTCATGTGTTGCTTTTAAACCCTCTTTGTCAGCGTTCCAGTTTGCTGGACATGCTTCACCATGCTCTTCATTAAACTGCAATGCGTCTACCATGCGTAAGGCTTCATCTACATTTCTACCTAAAGGTAAATCATTCACTATTTGATGACGTACTACTCCTTCTTTATCAATTAAAAACAATCCTCTGTAAGCAATCATTTCGCCACTAGCTTGTAATTGATCATCTTCATCGTAAAAATAATCACCCGCTAATACGTCGTAATTTTTTGAGATTGTTTTATTTGTATCTGCTACTAAAGGATATGTTACTCCTTGAATACCACCTTGGTTTTTTGGCAATTGTAACCAACCCCAGTGTGATTGTTCTGTGTCTGTTGAAACAGCAACTAAAGCAGTATTTCTTTTTTCAAATTCAGCTAATTTTTCTTGAAAAGCATGCAACTCTGTAGGACATACGAATGTAAAATCTTTTGGATAAAAGAATAACAATACATACTTGTTTCCTAAATATTGATTTAACGAAAAATTTTCTTCAAATACACCACCATTTACTACCGCTTGTGCAGAAAATTCAGGTGCTTTTTTGCCAACTAATACAGCCATTTTTATTCTTATTTTTAAATTAAGCAACAAATATACAAAGTGATTAATCATTTTTTACTAATAAAACATCTATAAATTTTATAGGCACATAACTTTTAATTATTATGTTAAATTTTAAAGTTCAACAAACTGATTTTAAACAAAATAAAGCATCGTGTTGATAACTTAGATTTGATTTTATCAAAATAAAAATATAACTTCGTTAGGCCTTTGAAAAAGCTTAAGTCAATTAAACCCTAAATAAATGACTGAAAAACATCACCTTTTAACCGACGATGAGTTTGAAGAAAAATTTACCAACTGCAACTTGCCAGCAGTACATTTTACACACGAAGCTCATCTAAGAATCTCCTACATTTACATTTCAAAATACGGCATCAAAAAAGCGATCGCAACCTTGTGTAAGCAACTTGCAAATTTTGATAAAAAAAATGGAGATGGCACCAAGTTTAATACGAGAATAACCATTGCTTCTGCTAAAGTTCTTCAACAATTTATGGAAAAAACCAAAGCCCCAAATTTCTTAGGGATGCTAAATGAATTTCCATTATTAAGGAGTAATTTTTGTGACTTATTAAAGAGTCATTATAAATTAGATTTCTTTAAAAAAGAGAAAGAAGAAGATTACATCGAGCAAAACGTTTTAGCTTTTACTTAAAAAACGTATCAATGGTACACTTATATTTTCACAAATAAATGGTGATTAAAAACTGCACCATGTATTGCCGTGTTAGATGCTATAACACTACATTATATATGAAAAAAGTTACCTTATTGATGTTGTTTTTTCGCTAAAGTCAACTTATAATTTATTTTGGTTAAGCTTCGGATATTAGAGCCATTGCTAAAAAATATGGTACGGTAAAACAAGTTGAAATTAAGGAAGAAATTATACGCACGTTTTAATTATTTCTGACTAAACACCAAAAGCGGTAATTACGATATTTCGTGAACTTGCATTGTTTCTATGTTCACAGAGATAGATGCCTTGCCAAATTCCCAAATTTAAATTTCCATTTGTAATAGGAATTTGTACCGAGACGCCCATTAAGGAAGCTTTGATATGCGCTGGCATATCGTCAGAGCCCTCATAATTGTGTTTGTAATAATGCGCATTTTCTGGTACCAGTATATTCATATGACTTTCAAAATCTTGTCGCACCGTTGGATCTGCATTCTCATTGATGGTGAGACTGGCAGACGTATGTTTTATAAAAACCTGAAGCATCCCATTCGTAAACTTGCTTATTTCTGGTAGATTTTGTAATACCATTTTGGTTATTAAATGAAACCCTCGTTTATAAGGTGGTAGTTTAACTTCTTTTTGAACTATTTTCATTACTAACAAATTGGAGTGCAATATATTGACTTTCTCATAAAAAAATACGAACTTCGTTAACTATGGATTAAAAGAGCAACAATACGTTTTATCCTTGCAATGAAAAAAATTAAGTAAAATTATTAGAATGACAGAAAAAAGAGCGAATTCCGTTGAAATTAACAAATCGGAATTTCGAAAAATGGGCTATGAACTCATTGATACAATTTCTGACTTTTTTGAAGGTATTTCTGAAAAGCCAGTTACTACGAGCAAAACTCCGAAAGAATTACAAAAAGTATTGGGCAATTTATCCTTACCTGAAAATGGATTGCCAGCAGAAAAATTAATTGCTTCTGCCTCAAAGTTATTAATTGATCATTCGCTATTTAATGGTCATCCAAAATTCTTTGGGTTTATTACCTCTTCAGCAACACCCATAGGAGCGTTGGCAGATTTATTGGCTGCTTCGATTAACCCAAATGTAGGCGGCCAAATTCTCAGTCCGATGGCCACAGAAATTGAAAAACAAACCATTCAGTGGTTGGCTGAATTTATTGGTGTCTCTCCAAATTATGGAGGTGTTTTAGTTAGCGGAGGTAATATGGCAAATTTCACTGCTTTTTTAGCTGCAAGAACTGCAAAGGCACCTAAAAACATAAAAGAGGATGGGCTTTCAACTGCTACAAAACAATTAATAACCTACTGCTCAAAAGCGACGCATACGTGGATTGACAAAGCCGCTATTTTATTTGGACATGGCACCAAATCCATACGTTGGATCCCTACCGATGCAACAAATAAAATGGATACTTCCATCCTAGAACAAACCATAAAAGATGATTTAAAAAATGGCCACCAACCATTTATGGTTGTAGGAACCGCGGGAGATGTAAGCACAGGTGTTGTTGATAATCTTGAATCCATTGCGGCTATTTGTAAAGCATATGATATTTGGTTTCATATAGATGGTGCCTATGGTATTCCAGCTGCTATTATTCCTGAGTTAAAAGACGTATTTAAAGGAGTAAAAGAAGCTGACTCCATTGCTTTAGACCCTCATAAATGGTTGTATAGCCCTCTAGAAGCAGGTTGTACATTGGTAAAAAATCCGAAGCATCTTATAGATACCTATAGTTCACATCCTGAATATTATAATTTCAGTTTAACGGAAGAAGGTGGATCACTAAATTTCTTTGAATATGGACTTCAAAATTCTCGCGGTTTTAGAGCTTTAAAGGTATGGCTTGCCTTACAACAAATTGGCAGTAGTGGTTATGTAAAACTGATCAGAGAAGATATAGCCTTGGCAAAATATTTTTATGATTTGGCAGGAAAACACAATGAATTAGTGCCCATAACTCAAAATTTAAGTATTACTACTCTTAGATATATCCCAGAAAACCTCAAAGAAAAGGGTAAAGAAAAAGAAGCGTATTTAAACACCTTGAATGAAGCTTTAGTGGAAACACTACAAAATGGTGGTGAAATGTTCCTGTCAAATGCCATCGTAGAAAAAAACTATTGCCTGAGAGCTTGTATTGTAAACTTTAGAACTACAAAAAAAGACATCGAAGAGTGTATCGAAATTATCGTTAAAGAAGGGCAAAAAACGCACCGGATACTTCAAGGGTAACAACATCAAAAAAATGCAGTTTTAGTTGTGTTGAAGTTGCCTACAAATACAAAGCATTCATCGCTTTAATAAAAAATGAAAAAATGAATAAACACCTGCTTTTATTAATCGTGTTGATTGGGCTTATAGTGTCTGCACAAAAACCAGAAAACGACTTTCAAAACAAGAAAATAGTTAAACTCGATTCACTTTATAGCAGCCTTTATGAAAATGGAAAATTTAATGGAAACGTTTTGATTGCAGAGAATGGAGTACCCATATTTGAAAAAAGTTTTGGATTAGCAAATGAAAATACGAGATTTCAACTAACCAAAAATTCCGTTTTTAATTTAGCGTCATTAACGAAACAATTTACAGCAGCAGCCATCGTAATTCTTCACAAAAAAGGCAAATTATCTTATGACGATGATTTTACAAAGTACCTTCCTGAACTCCATTTTTATAAGGGAATCACCATTAAAGACCTTCTCATTCATCAAAGCGGACTGCCAAGTTATATGGCAGTAATGGATCAAGAATGGGACAAAACTAAAACTGCCACCAACCAAGATGTTATTAAGCTTTTTGAAAAAGTAAAACCAAGCGTTTTATTTCAACCAAAAGAAAGATTACAATATAGCAATACAGGGTATGTGTTTTTGGCATCAATCATTGAAAGACTATCGCATGACAGATATTCAAATTTTCTTCAACAAAACATCTTTAATCCTTTACAAATGGATGCGACAAAGGTATTGTTTAGACACAAAGACACCATAGCTTTTCCCGCTTTAACAAAGGCATATATAAGCAATCATTTAAATACTAAAATAGAACCTCAAAACCTGAAAACCTTTGACTACGTAATTTATGTTGACGGTGTCTATGGACAGGGGCGCTTGCATGCTACCACACCCGATTTACTAAAATGGGACCAAGCACTTTACACAAACAAAATAATAGATGAGACCGACAGAAAAATGATATTTTCTTCCTATAAAACCAAAGTTGGGCAACATACAGGCTATGGATTTGGCTGGTATATAAGCAACAGAAAACCTTATGGGAAAATTGCTTTTCACAGTGGTGGCTGGCCAGGATATGTCACCTATCTCGAAAGACATCTTGACACTAATAAAACAATTATAATCTTGCAGAACAACTCCGGTTCTAAAATAGAAACTCCGGTTGAAAATACGAGAAGGATTTTGTACGGCTTGGAAGTCAAAGAAAAGAAAATTTAAAAAAATATTCTAGTGCTTATTTAATTGATAGGCTAAACCACTAACTTCGTAATCCATCAATACCACGATATCCATTTTATGAAATCTACTTTTCAAAAAATAATGATTGCCGTTGCCAAACGTCGCTTTAAAAGTGAGCGTACGCTGAGTTCCAATAGGCAACTTTCTAAAGATGTTAAGATTTTAAGTGTAAATGTTACGCATCTTTTTCACGATGTCTTTTTTATAAGTATTGGTGTTGTGTGTGCTGGGTTTGGATTAAAAGGGTTTTTACTGCCTAATTCATTTATTGATGGCGGCGCCATGGGCATATCTTTATTAACTTCTGAAATTACTGGAGTCTCACTTTCCATTTTGATTATTCTCATTAATTTGCCTTTTATAATTCTTGGTTATTCAAATATTGGAAAACAGTTTGCCATTAAAAGTGTACTGGCAATTATCGCACTGGCATTACTTGTTCATTTTATTCCGTATCCATTAATCACTTCAGATAAACTACTCATTGCTGTTTTTGGTGGTTTCTTTTTAGGAGCTGGTATTGGTATGACCATTAGAGGAGGTGCTGTTATTGACGGCACCGAGGTACTGGCTATTTACTTAAGCAGGAAATCTGGACTCACCATTGGAGATATTATTTTAATATTTAACATTGTTATCTTTATGTTCGGTGCTTATATTTTATCTATAGAAGTCGCTTTATATGCTATGTTAACCTATATGGCAGCTGCTAAAACAGTCGATTTTATTATTGAAGGTATTGAAGAGTATACGGGTATTACCATCATATCTAAAGAAAGTGAAAAAATTCGCTTGATGATTACTGATGGCTTGGGCCGAGGCGTAACCATCTATGCAGGTAAAGGTGGTTATAATAAAGATGGTGAAGATTTACGGGAAATTGATATTATTTATACCGTAGTTACACGTTTAGAAATTGCGCGCTTAAAGATGGAAATTGATAAAATTGACTCCAAAGCCTTTGTCATTATGAATGGTATAAAAGATACCAAAGGCGGTATGATTAAAAGGCGATCGTTTGTGAACTAGACTACTACTATTGATTTTCTAAATAAAATTTATATAGAATGAAACCAATCACTAAATACGCTAAAAACAATACTATTAATATTGCGTATCAAGTAGTAGGTCAAGGTGCTGTTGACATCCTTTTTGTACCAGGTTGGGTTTCAAATATTGATATGATGTGGATCGATTCTAAACTGTCTTATTTCCTATCATACCTCTCTCAGTTTTCAAGATTAATCTTATTTGACAAAAGAGGCACCGGACTTTCAGATAGAGTAAACCCATCGTGTTCACTAAACGAAAGAATGGATGACATTATAAGTGTAATGGACGCTGTAGGAGCTAAAAAAACAATATTATTTGGGCATTCTGAAGGAGGAACTATTTCATGTCTCTTTGCAAAAACATACCCAGAACGTACAGTTTCTTTAATTACATTTGGTGCCTTCTCGAAAAGAAAATATGCCGTTGATTATCCATGGGCTCCAAAACCAGATGAACGTGCTGTTTTTTATCAAACGATTCAAAAAGAATGGGGAAATGGCCAAAAAATGGGCTTAGAAATCATTATGCCTTCCATGGTTAATGATGCTGACTATTATAATTGGTTTGCTAGTTATCTGCGGTCTGCGGCAAGCCCTGGAGCTGCACTCGCCTTAGCAAAAATGAATACAGAGTCAGATATCACTAGTATTCTAACTGAAATTAAAGCTCCTACATTAATTCTCCATAGAAAAGATGACATCGATGTACATATTGAAGAAGCTAACTATTTAGCAAAGCGTATTCCCAATTCAAAGTTTGTACAACTAGAAGGTAACGATCATTGTTTTTGGGTAGGTGATTCATTTTCAGTGATTGCCGAAATTGAAGAATTCATTACAGGAATACGCCCCGTTAAAATTGAAGAACCGCAATTTAAAACGAAAACCAGCTATGCCAAAATAGATATTGAAAAAACAATGCTTGATAATTTTCAATACAATCTCAAAGCTGAAGAGTTTGCAAAGTTATGTGGTCGAAGTTTGTCTGCATTTAAAAGAGACTTTAGCAAACAATTTAATACTACACCTTTTAAATGGCTAAAGACAAAACGTCTGGAATATGCAAAAACACTTTTACTTGAAAATGAGTTAAACGTAAACCAAATATGCTATGAAAGTGGGTTTAAAAATAATTCTCATTTTATCCAATCATTTAAAGAACAATTCAAATTACCTCCTAATCAATACAAGTCGAAATCTATTTAGTTGATTCATCTACAAGAGGTTTGGACCTTAGAACACATTTATTGAATTTTTAAGCATATCGAAATCGTTTCTTTTAGCTGAGCTTTGTGTTACAACCAAAACACAAATCATGAAAAAATCAATCATTTTTATTTATGGAATCGTTGCCTATTGCATCTTTCTTGTTGCATTTTTATATGCTATAGGTTTTGTAGGCAATATTTTGGTGCCAAAAACAATTGATTCTGGCATCGAACCGCCATTACTGGAAGCTATTTTAACCAATACTGTTTTATTAAGTGTATTTGCTTTACAACATAGTATTATGGCAAGACCAAAATTTAAAGAATGGTTCAACTCTATTTTTAGTCACGCAATGGAACGAAGCACTTATATCCTACTATCAAGTTTGGCATTGCTGTTAATATATTGGCAATGGCAACCGATCACTACCATCGTTTGGAAAGCCGAAAGTTATACTGTTTCTATTATTTTAACAGGACTATTTTTTTTAGGATGGGTTCTTGTTTTACTGTCTACATTTATGATTAATCATTTCGAACTTTTTGGTTTAACTCAAATTTTTGACAATCTAAAAAACAAAAAAACGCCAAACCCAAAATTCCAAACCAACTATTTATACAAATTGGTTAGACACCCACTTATGCTAGGATTTTTAATCGCTTTTTGGGCAACCCCTACTATGACCGTTGGACATTTATTCTTTACACTAGTAACTACTATATACATTTTTGTAGCGGTAAAGTATTTAGAAGAAAAAGACCTAAAAAAATCTATTGGTCCAGCCTATGAAACCTACCAAAAAGAAGTGCCAATGATCATTCCGTTTACAAAAAAGAAGACAACACATTAATAAAGAATAGCAGAATGATATAGGTAACTAAAAAAAAGGTTGTATGCACCATAAAGTTTATTCTTCAAAATGCCCTAGGATTCCTATAAGAGAAAGTTCAACAAAAGTCAAAACTTAAAAAAGCCAAAGTTTTCACTTTGGCTTCTATTATTATTTCTTGTTAAGCAGATTGCCACAGTACAACACAGTTGCACTTCGCAAAGACGTTTATAAGTGAATCACTTCACCATAAGCATCTGCCACGGCTTCCATCACTGCTTCACTCATCGTTGGGTGCGGGTGAATTGCTTTTAGCACTTCATGGCCTGTAGTCTCTAATTTACGCCCTAGTACCGCTTCTGCAATCATATCGGTTACACCGGCTCCAATCATATGACAGCCTAACCATTCGCCGTATTTGGCATCAAAAATAACTTTTACAAATCCGTCAGGTGTTCCTGCTGCTTTTGCTTTACCAGAAGCTGAAAACGGAAACTTACCCACTTTCAATTCATAACCTGCTTCTTTGGCTTGGGCCTCTGTCATACCAACACTCGCAATTTCTGGTGTTGCATAAGTACAGCCCGGTACATTACCATAATCAATTGTTTCTGTATGTAAACCTGCTATTTTCTCTACACAAGTAATCCCTTCCGCGGAAGCGACATGTGCCAAGGCAGGACCGTCAACCACATCACCAATGGCATAATAACCAGGTAAATTAGTTTGGTAATATCCGTTCACTAATATCTTATCTTTATCTACTACAATACCTACATCTTCCAATCCGATTCCTTCAATATTTGTTTTAATACCTACTGCCGAAAGTACAACATCAGCTTCTAAAACTTCTTCGCCTTTTTTGGTTTTAACCGTAGCTTTTACCCCTTTACCAGTAATATCAACAGCGGTAACACTAGCGTTGGTCATCACGTTGATTCCTGACTTTTTAAACGAACGTTCAAATTGTTTGGCAACATCTATATCTTCTAAAGGAACTAAGTTTGGTAAGTATTCTATAATAGTAACTTCAGTGCCCATTGCATTGTAAAAGTGTGCAAACTCAACACCAATAGCACCCGAACCAACAACAATCATTTTTTTAGGCTGTTTTGGTAAAGACATGGCTTCACGGTAACCAATTACCTTTTCACCATCAATTGGTAAAAATGGCAATTCACGTGCACGTGCACCTGTTGCAATAATCACATGATCAGCGCTGTATTCAGTCGTTTTTCCATCAGCATCAGTAACGTCCACTTTTTTACCAGCTTTTATTTTACCGAAACCATCAATAACATCAATTTTATTTTTTTTCATTAAAAATTGAACGCCTTTACTCATATCGTTAGCCACATTTCTACTACGTTGGATTACTGCAGTAAAATCTTTATCAATAGCTTCTGCTTTCAATCCGTAGTCATCAACATGCTTTAAATAATCATAGACCTGAGCGCTTTTTAACAAGGCTTTTGTAGGAATACACCCCCAGTTTAAACAAATACCGCCTAAGTTTTCTTTTTCTACTACAGCCGTTTTAAACCCTAATTGTGAAGCTCTAATCGCTGTTACATAACCTCCAGGGCCACTTCCTATGATGATAATATCGTATTTCATGTAATTATATTTATGAATGTATCTTTAAGTTGAATTGCAAATTTAATCAAATTTTATAGCTTTTACAGGACTAATTTTACTAACAATATAGGAAGGTATTAACAGCATCGTTAAACACAGTACTAATGTACCTACGTTGAGCAGTAAAATATAGTTGATATCTAAGTATACAGGTGCTTGACTCACATAATAGGTTTCTGGATTCAATTGAATGAATCCAAGGTATTTTTGAGCTAGCAAAATACCGATTCCTATAACATTTCCAAAAAACAAACCGATTGCAATTAAATAACCTGCATTGTACAAAAATATTTTTCGAATACTCCAGTTGGTATTTCCTAAGGCTTTCAAAATACCAATCATTTGGGTCCGTTCTAATATCAATACCAATAAGGCCGTAATCATATTAATTCCTGCTATCAGAATCATAATGGCAACGATTACAATGATATTGGTATCAAATAAATCTAGCCATTCGAATATTGCAGGATACTTTTCGCTAATTGTTTCGGCATTTAGAGTATTGGGTATGCTGTTGTATATTTCATCACCTTTCTGCTGAAGTGCATCAAAATCATCGAGTAGTATTTCAAATCCGCCTATTTGATTTGCTTCCCATTTATTTAGACGTTGTATTTGTTTAATATCTCCAATAATATAATTCTCATCAAACTCTTTAAATCCAGAATTGTAAATTCCAATAACGGTAAATCGTCGTGCGTTGGGTGCTTTGGTAGGATCATCTTTCACAAAAAAGGTATTGAATTCAGCCCCCAAACTCAAGCCCAATCGATCAGCTGTCATTTTAGAAATTAACACCTCATTAGACACTTCACCTGTTATTTCTAATACCTGACCTTCTATTAAATAGGTCTTAAAAAAAGACCAATCATAATCAACATTAACTCCTTTTAAAATTATGCCTTCAAAATCTTTTTCGGTTCGAATAATCCCAGCTTTTGAAGCATAGCTTTGCACATTTTTAATTCCTTCAACCGTAGTGAAATTCGGATAAAATGTTTGTTCTATTGAAATTGGATTGACTGTTACTTTTGAGTTATTTTCTTCATAATTAGAAATTTGAATATGCCCATTAAACCCAGAAATTTTTTCCTTAATTTTTTTCTGTAATCCAACCCCTGTAGCAATTGAAATTAACATAATTATAATGCCTAACGCAATTGCTGTAATCGCAATTTTTATTATTGGAGATGAAATACTACTTTTATACTGTTTAGCAGCGATAATTCGTTTGGCTATAAATAACTCGTAATTCAAAGTTCTATATGATAAATTTGTTGCTCAAAAATACATATTTCTTTTCGGTTTTAATTTTCTTGACTGCATTGATTTCTTGCAAACCTCAAATCAAAGAAAAACAGGCTTTTCTTAACACGGAAATTCCAATCACTCAAAAAGAAATAATTGTTGGCGCCAATCAAACAGCGCGTTATTTACCACTATTAGAAGGAAAACGAATTGGGATTGTCGCCAATCAAACATCCGTAATTTTTAAATCAGACTCAAGCTATACACATTTGGTAGATTCACTGTTACAATTAAAAGTCGACGTTACTACCGTATTTTCATTAGAACATGGCTTTCGCGGAGATGCCGATGCCGGTGAACAGGTAAATGATGATAAAGATGCAAAAACAGGCCTACCCATTATTTCACTACATGGAAAAGAAAAAAGGAAACCCTCAAAGGAGCACTTGAAAGATATCGATATAATGATCTTTGACGTTCAGGATGTTGGCGTTCGTTTTTATACCTACATCTCTTCTTTGCATTATATCATGGAGGCTTGCGCCGAAGCAAACATTCCTTTAATTTTATTAGACAGACCCAACCCAAATGGGCATTATGTTGATGGCCCTACATTGGAAATGGAACATAAAAGCTTTGTGGGCATGCACCCAATTCCGTTAGTTTATGGAATGACCATTGGCGAATACGGACATATGATAAATGGCCAAGATTGGTTGAAAAATAAGGTAAAATGCGACTTAACAGTGATTCCTTTACAAAATTACACACATCAAAGCGCGTACAGTTTGCCTATTAGGCCTTCACCAAACTTACCAAATGACGTCTCTATTAATTTATATCCTAGTCTTGGATTTTTTGAAGGCACTACCATCAATGCTGGACGCGGTACAGAAATGCAATTTCAAATTTATGGAGCACCCTTTTTTCCTAAAAGTGATTTTACCTATACCCCAGAACCCAATTTTGGTTCAAAATCTCCAAAACACAAGGGTGAAATATGTAATGGCGTCGATTTAAGAAATGAAGAAAGATTGAGTGAAGTAAATTTAAAATGGCTCATAGATATCTATAAAAAAACACCTAAAGGCACTCCTTTTTTCGGGCCTACTTTTACCATTCATGCTGGAAACACCACTCTACAACAACAGCTAGAAAAAGGGTTGACACAAGAACAAATTAAAGAAACTTGGCAAGAAGATTTGGAAGCTTTTAAAAAGATAAGAAGTAACTATTTAATTTATAACGAATGAGAAACATAATCTGTACACTACTGTTTTTAAGCTTTTTTATAGCTACTTCTCAAGAAATAGCAATAGCAAATGCAGAGAAAATAGCGACGGCAAAAGAAACGGCCCAAGCTTTTTTAGTAAAAGAACAAATTCCGGGGATGTCAATTGCCGTTTCCCAAAAGGGTACATTACTTTGGTCAGAAGGTTTTGGCTATGCTGATATCGCATCAAAAACAAAAGTAGTGCCAGGCACGCAATTTAGACTCGCCAGCATTTCCAAACCCATTACCGCTGTTGGTTTAGCGATTTTAGCCGATAGAAATCAGCTTGATTACAACGAAAGTGTTTATACTTATTTACCAGATTTTCCAAAGAAAAAATATGATTTTACTGTAAAACAAGTGGGTGGTCATCTGGCTGGAATTCGACATTATAAAGGCAATGAATTTATTCTCAATAAGAAGATGAGTATTACAGAAGGTTTGTCAATCTTTAAAAATGATTCATTAATGTCTAAACCTGGAACAAACTATCAATATAGCACCTATGGCTGGAACTTATTGAGTGAGGTGATACAACAAGTAGCAAAGGTTCCTTTTAATAAATTTATGACTGATGAATTGTTTCGTCCGTTAAAAATGACCCATACGGAACTGGATTTATCAGATCAGAAAATGCCAAATAGAACGCTTTTTTATATAAAAACAAATAGCAACTCCATAGTACTAGGTCCGCCAGTAAGTAACGAGCACAAAGTTGCAGGAGGTGGTTTTATAGCGAATGCTGAAGACTTACTGCTTTTTGGTAATGAGATTATTCATCCAACACACATTTCTGAAAAGAACCTTTCAGAACTGTTAGTCCCACAAAATACTTCAGATGGAAAATCAACGAATTATGGTATTGGGTTTGGAACAGGAACAACTAAAAACAATACGCCCGTCTATTCACATTCTGGGGGTGGTATGGGAGCAACCACCTATTTACTGATCTACCCTAAAGAGGAGTTGGTAATTGTTGTTTTAACGAATTTGTCTCAGGTGCCCATTAGAGACTTGACAAAAAAATTAGAAGATTTGTTTATTGATTAATTTAGGATTACGAAGTTGTTATATAAGTATGCTACTTCATCGTCGACCATATTAAAATTATAATCAATACTAATAACCGTAGGGAAACCGTATTCTGCATCATATTCAATGGTTAGTCCATCTGGATTTTGTTTTAATAAATTGTCTATAAAAAGAAATGCATCTTCAATTGTTTTAGAATGATTGAAAACATCTTCATAGGTTTGGCCTTCTGGCAACATAGATTCATCAAACTCAACTTTTTCCTTTACCCCATTCTGTACAAATACATCTTTAACTAACACCCCGTAGCAATAACAACTAATACGCTCCGTAATCATATAATTTTCATAACCAAAACTTTGCCACTTTTCTATTGCTTTTACAAATTCCGTATTTTCCTTTGATAAGTCATCATCAGAACTACATGAAATTAAAAAAATAAAAAGTATCATTAAAGTCCTTTGAACCATAGTTGTCTATTTCTTTTATAGATGATCAGGAAGCAGTAGGGTTGCTTTTAAAGTGGTAGTTTTTTCTTCAATTCTTCAACTATATTAAAGGCAGCAGGGCAAATTTCTGTATTCTTTAAAGTTAATTGTGTTAGCTGAATAAACTTTTTTCTATTGGTATGTGGATATTCTGCACAAGCCTTTGGGCGTACATCATAAATAGTACATTTATTATCACTGGTATCTAAAAAAGTACAGGGTGCTTGTTGTAGTACCATAAAATCTTCTTCATCGCGCTGTAAATATTGTGAAATGAACTGTTGCTCTTTCATCCTAAAATGCTTGGAAATTCTGGAAATATCCTTGTCTGTAAAAATAGGACTACTTGTTTTACAACAATTTGCACAAGCTAAACAATCTGCTTTCGCAAATTCGTCATCATGCAATTCTTGCATTAATAAATCTAAACGTTTTGGGTTCTTTTTTTTAAGCTTTGTAAAATATTTCTTTGTTTCTTGATGTTTCTCAGCAGCAAGTTTCGGCAAATTTTCCAATTGCTTTTTCATAAACTGTGATTAGTCAAACCAAATAGTAAAATATTTTATTGTAGCAAGGTCGGGAATTTGGTCTAAACGGATTTTTTGAGTTCCAAACTCTTGGATGCCCAATTCCTTTTTATCAATCGCTATAGTCACATCTAGTTCATCAATAAATAAAACGACGGTAGTAAAAGTAGATTCCACTTTATTTACAGTATAATTTCCTACAATGTCTTCAAATTTAGAAGCAAGCCCCAATCCTTTTACTGATTTAAAGCGCTCATCAAAAATTTGAATACTCTCAATTGTTGATGTAGAATCATGCTGCTCTTCTGGAATAATAGTTAACATATGAGCACCCTTTTTGTCATATACCAAATACTCATCATACTCAGAACTCGCAAACGCACCTTCCCCTATTTTTGACACTAGTGAATCGCTAGCAAACAGTTCTTTTAATTCATTTACCTGTGTCATAGAAGTCAATTTACCCAACTGATTTTTAGCAATGGTAAAATTATTTTCCTTTTTACACTGTAAAAAAACTAGTGACACTATTACTAATACGGCAATTTTTTTCATACTTATAAATTTACTTCATTACTTTTTTTAATACTCCTAATATCCCCCTAATAAAAGTTGCACTGGTCACCACTTTTAATATTGGGTTCATTCGTGTACTCTTTCTTGTTGTTGTTCTCGTAGCTTTTTGTTTTACTTCTTCTTTTTTCTCTGCAACTTCTATTTCGTGTGCTTTTTCTATCTTTTTATTTAAAATTTCATAAGCACTCTCTCTATCTATTTCTTCATTGTATTTTCTGGCAATTTTAGAATTTCCAATTAGTGTAGACAATTCTGTTTGTGTCAAAATATCCATTCGACTCATCGGAGCTCTTAACATAGTTCGAGCTAAAGGTGTCGGAATACCCTTTTCATTTAGTGTAGACACCAAGGCTTCTCCAATACCCAGTTTCGTGAGTACTTCAGCAGTATCATAATAATCAGAGTCTGGATAATTTTCAGCAGTTAACTTAATGGCTTTTCGGTCATTAGCTGTAAATGCCCGTAAGGCATGTTGAATTTTTAAACCCAACTGCGACAATACATCTGAAGGAATATCTTTTGGGTTTTGAGTAACAAAATATACGCCCACTCCTTTTGATCGTATTAGTTTTACAATACTTTCAATTTGACTTAACAACGCTTTTGAAGCTTCCTTAAATATCAAATGTGCTTCGTCAATAAACAAGATCAATTCGGGTCTTCCAGAATCACCTTGTTCTGGTAAGGTACTGTAAATTTCAGCCAATAACTGAAGCATAAAAGTTGAAAACAACTTTGGTTTGTCTTGAATATCTGTTAGGCGCAATACCGATATAACACCTTTTCCATCATCATCTACTCTTATAAGATCATCTATTTCAAAAGAACGTTCACCAAAAAATAAATCACCTCCTTGTTGTTCTATTTCTACCACTTTACGGAGTATCGCTCCGGTAGAAGATGTAGAAATTCTTCCATATTCGCCTTCCAATTCTTCTTTTCCTTCATTGGTAGCATATTGTAATACCTTTTTAAAATCTTTTAAATCCAATAACGGAAATTTCTTATCGTCACAGTATTTAAATAGCACAGCTACAATTCCACTTTGCACTTCCGATAAATCCAAAATTCTCGATAATAACACCGGACCAAATTCTGACACGGTAGCTCTTAAGCGTGTTCCGTCTTGCTCAGATATGGTTAAAATTTCTACAGGAAACGGTTTGGCTTCAAATGGCAAACCAATAAGTGCATGACGTTCATCAATCTTTGCATGTCCAGGGCTGGCTTGTGCCAAGCCACTCAAATCTCCTTTAACGTCCATTAAGAGCACTGGAATTCCTTTTTCAGAAAGATTCTCAGAAAGCACTTGCAGTGTTTTTGATTTACCAGTACCCGTTGCACCGGCAATCAAACCGTGACGGTTCAACGTTTTTAAAGGGATTTTTACAAAGGCTTCAGTAACGGTTTCTTCTCCTAACATGGCGGCACCAAGCGTTATAAAATCACCTTTTGTTTGATATCCTTTATTTATATAGTCAAAAAACTCTTCCTTCTTAGTCATCAAATTGTAGTGTTTATTCAGTTTATAAAAATAACATTAAATATCTCAATTCAAAAATTGCCATCCAATAATCTTTCAACATACAAATTACAACTTTTAATACTGCATATTACTAAATTAAAACAGGCTTATTTCTTACCTTTGCGCCAATAGAATAGTTCATAAAATGAAACCTAATTTAATCACTTTTTATTGTGCAGTTGTTTTAGTCCTTGCATCTTCTTGCGCACCAACTCAAAAACCAGATTTAGAATATTTAAAATCTAAAGAAGAAAAGAAAAAGGACCTACCGTTTTCTGACGCCGTACGCGTGGGTAATGTACTTTACTTAGCAGGTCAAATAGGTATGGATCATACGTCAAGAACACTCGTAGAAGGAGGTATCAAACAAGAAACCATGCAAGCCTTAAACAATATTAAAGCGGTATTAGAATCGAATGGTTCGGATATGAATCACATAGTAAGATGTACTGTAATATTAGCTGACATTAATGATTTTGCTTCAATGAATGAAGTTTATAAAACTTTTTTCAAGGACCAATTTCCGGCCAGAACAACCATCGCTGCAAGTTTAGTAGCCAATGCAAAAATTGAAATTGAAGCTACTGCAGTAGTAAAATAATATGGATACAAACACACAGTTATTGATTGATCAGGGTAAAATGCTTCCGTTAATGGAAGAATTTTACACCATACAGGGAGAAGGATTTCACACAGGTACTGCCGCTTACTTCATTCGTATTGGAGGCTGTGATGTGGGCTGTCATTGGTGTGACGTAAAAGAGAGTTGGAATGCAAAATTACATCCTGCAACTTCGACAGATGCCATTATAGAAAATGTTCAAAAGTATAGTAATACTGTGGTTATTACTGGTGGGGAACCATTGATGTGGAATATGGACTATATCACTACAAATCTACAAAATAACGGTATAAAAACGCATATTGAAACCTCTGGTGCGTACCCATTATCAGGCCAATGGGATTGGATTTGCTTATCTCCTAAAAAGAATAAATTACCCCTTGAAGAGGTCTATACGAAAGCACATGAGCTTAAAGTGATTATTTATAATAACAATGACTTTATCTTTGCCGAAGAGCAAGCGGCACGGGTCAATGAAAATTGTGTGCTGTTTTTACAACCCGAGTGGAGTAATCAAGAGAAAATGACTCCTTTATTAGTAGACTATGTAATGCAACATCCTAAATGGAAAATATCATTGCAAACACATAAATACCTTCAAATCCCTTAAGCTTTCGAAATTCTGTGTAAAGCGAGGTTATAAACGCGCTCAAATTGTTCTTTTAACCCCATATCACTGTTGTCAAATTCAATGGCATCATCAGCTTTTTTTAGCGGTGAATCTTCTCGTGTAGAATCAATTAAATCACGTTGCTCCACATTTTCCAACACTTCTTGATAATGTACTTTATGTCCTTTATCGAGTAATTCTTTATACCGTCTTGCTGCTCTTTTTTCTGGTGACGCGGTCATAAATAATTTTAACTCTGCTTTCGGAAAAACAACAGTTCCAATATCTCTTCCATCCATTACCAATCCTTTTTCACGCCCCATTTGTTGTTGCTGTTCTACCAACTTACGGCGAACTGCTGAGACCTCAGACACTCTACTTACAAAATTTGATACCTCTAAACTGCGTATTTCTCTTTCAACATTTACATTATTGAGGTGCATTTCTGAGAATCTCAACTCAGAATTATACACAAACTGTAAAGAGATATTTTTAAGACTCGTAACTAAGGCTTCTTTATCAAAATTGGATTGATTGATAAAATTCTGTTGCATAGCAAAATAGGTAACCGCTCTATACATGGCTCCTGTATCTACATATAAATAATTCAGTTCAGATGCTAAATGCTTAGCAATTGTACTTTTTCCTGTTGATGAAAAACCATCAATGGCAATTATAATTTTGTTCTCTTTTTCCAAATCAATATCGTTTAAGTCCGGTCTTCGCTAAATTAATATTCAGCGAAAATGTGTTTGTATTTGTTGCTGGGTGAAACTTACTAAACGCATAGTTAAATTGTAAACGTCCCATTTTTAAGCCAAATCCAGCTGTTAAACCTGCAAAAGTTCTACTTTCTGTCAATCTTAATTCTCTTCCTCTTCTAAAGTTATATCCCAGTCTTAAATTAAATCCTTTGTCAGGGAAAAATTCAGCACCAACCACTACATGTCTAAATGCATTTCCTATAAAAGAAATTTTATCGGTTGTCGATTCACCACCTATAGCTGTTTCGGTATCTGAAGGATTTTCAGTAGAAACATTCCACTGTTGTAAACTATTTAAGGTTACATGCCATTGCAGCGGTATATTTTCAAGTTTATAGGAAGCGCCTAGTGCTATTTCCAAAGGCAGCTTTTCCTTTTCGGTATCAAAGGCATCTATTTGATAACCAATATTACGTATTACAGCGGTAAAGTGATAGGGTGTATTTTCATTATAATAACTGATACCTAGATCTGCTGCAATACCACTTGATGTATAATTTTCAATACTTGAACTTATCAGTTTAACAGTTGCCCCGACGTTGAACCCATCCCATGGTAAATTATAAGCATACCCCACCTGAAACGATAGGTCTCTTGCCTTAAAGGTGCCTGTTTCTACACCATTTTCATCAGCACCTATCAAGGTTCCATAATTCACATAGGTAATACCCGCGTGAAATGTTCCTAATCTTCTATTAAACATGTGTGCAAAAGCAAGAGACCCATAATTAACATCGGCTAAAAAATCGACATAGTTTAATGCTGCTTGGTTATCCAATTCAGAGGTGATGGTTGATGGATTCCACATGGGTTGATTTACATCATCCATAAGCGTAAGAGTTTCTCCCCCTAATGCCGATTGTCTGGCAGAGGTAGATACATTTAAAAAATTAAATATACGCTCACCTCCTACTTGCGAAAAAGCAATGTTTGTAATCAGTAATATGCATGCTAAAATGATGACTCTCATACGTGTTCACAAAGAAAAAGGAAATATAATTTATAACGTAATTATTTAGCTTTATTTTATTCAATAAGTATCAAAAAAAACTCGGTATCAACTGATAGTAGGTTTTAGGTTCTAAAATAGATTCATTTTTAGATTGAGAATTGTCTGTTAGTGAAAATATCAAGGTATAAGTCTGAACAGCAAAAGCTCAAAAGTTGTATGTTCTATGTTACAACTTTTGAGCTTTTGCTACCGGCTGGAACGTCAAGAAAAGGTCTGGTAGACCTTTAATCCGAGAAGCGTTCCTGATGCGCTCGCATGTCGTTAGGCTTTCTTTTAAAAAACATCTTGTATTCAATCTTTGATTAAATATAAAAACATAAGGCAAAAACACTTAGAAAGTCAAGGTATAAGTCTGAACAGCAAAAGCTCAAAAGGTGTATGCTTTATGTTAAAACTTTTGAGCTTTTGCTACCACCGTGAGGTGAGATTTATTCCAAAAAAAAAGTCCTGACTCAATAAAGAATCAGAACAATTTTAAAGAAAGGCAACGACATACTCTCCCACCTAGTGGCAGTACCATCTGCGCTGATAGGCTTAACTTCTCTGTTCGGAATGGGAAGAGGTGAGCCCTATCGCTATAATCACCTTAAGCTTGTGCCGCACTTGATGCGGTATCATTTCAATTGTTTCCAACTGTATAAAATTGACACATTAAAATAAAAATATTGTAAATAATTGTTGCTTATTTAATAGAAAAAAGAGTTGCCTTCCCTCCGAAGAGGGAAGATTGGCGTACATAAGCCTATGGGTTATTAGTACTACTCGGCTATGACATTACTGCCT
>TARA_R110002073_G_scaffold313380_3_pt1 | contig 59351 bp, 55 predicted proteins | sample TARA_R110002073 | Tara Oceans TARA_R110002073 (sample SAMEA4397174) | marine metagenome | biome: Polar Biome; feature: [DCM] deep chlorophyll maximum layer (ENVO:01000326); material: water (ENVO:00002006), including particulate matter (ENVO:01000060) such as... | depth 40 m
AAAAATCATTGGAACAAATGCAATAACTAAAGGAAAACCAATAGTTAATAAACCTGGTAACATCATTTCTTTTAATGAAGCTTCTGTAGAAATAGCAACACACTTATCGTATTCTGGTTTCCCAGTACCTTCCATAATTCCAGGAATGTCTCTAAACTGACGTCTTACTTCGTTTACCATTTCCATGGCAGCTTTTCCAACAGCATTCATTGCCAAAGCAGAGAATACTACTGGTACCATTCCACCTACAAATAACATGGCTAAAACAGGTGCTTTAAAGATGTTAATTCCGTCGATTCCAGTAAAGGTTACATAGGCAGCAAATAATGCTAAGGATGTTAATGCAGCAGAAGCAATTGCAAAACCTTTTCCAGTTGCTGCAGTTGTGTTTCCTACTGAATCTAATATGTCTGTACGTTCTCTTACGATTGGTTCTTGTTCGCTCATTTCAGCAATACCACCTGCGTTGTCAGAAATAGGTCCAAATGCATCAATAGCTAATTGCATAGCAGTTGTAGCCATCATTGCAGAAGCAGCTAAAGCAACTCCGTAGAATCCAGCAAATGCATACGACGCCCATATAGCACCTGCAAATAACAATACAGAAGGGAAAGTTGAAATCATCCCAGTAGCTAAACCAGCAATGATATTTGTTCCTGCTCCTGTACTAGATTGTTGTACAATTTTCAAGATTGGAGATTTTCCAAGTCCTGTATAATATTCAGTTACTGAAGAAATAACAGCACCTACTACTAATCCAACTAAGGTTGCATAGAAAACTCGCATTGCAGAGATTTCAATTAACCCTTCACCAAAGAAGTTCATTTTCATTGTTTCAGGTAACATCCAAGTTACTAATCCGAAACATGCAGCTGCAACTAAAATAATTGAAGTCCAGTTACCAATGTTTAAAGCTCCCATTACTTGAGATTCTTTAGCATCGTTACTTTTAATTTTTACTAACATGGTTCCGATGATAGAAATAATAATTCCTACACCAGCAATAGCCATTGGTAATAAGATAGGTCCGATTCCACCGAAATCATCAGCTATACTTCCACCCATATCTTTAATTACATAGTTTCCTAATACCATTGCAGCTAATACAGTTGCTACATAAGAACCAAATAAATCGGCTCCCATACCTGCAACATCTCCTACATTATCACCTACGTTATCAGCAATAGTTGCTGGGTTACGTGGGTCATCTTCAGGAATTCCTGCTTCTACTTTTCCTACTAAATCAGCTCCAACATCGGCAGCTTTTGTATAGATTCCTCCACCAACTCTTGCAAACAATGCAATTGATTCAGCTCCTAAAGAGAACCCTGCTAATGTTTCAAGAACAATGGTCATATCCATTGTGTTCGTCCATTCGCTTCCCATGAAAAACCAGAAGAAGAAAATAAAGAAAGCTGTTAAACCTAAAACGGCTAAGCCAGCAACACCTAATCCCATTACTGTACCACCTCCGAAAGAAATTTTCAAAGCGTTTGGTAAGCTAGTACGTGCAGCTTGTGTTGTTCTTACGTTTGTTTTTGTTGCTATTTTCATTCCGATGTTTCCTGCAAAAGCAGAAAATACAGCTCCGAAAATAAAAGCAACTACAATTAGCCAGTGTGTTGTTGGTACAACAAAAGATACTACAGCTAATAATACACTTACGATTATTACAAAAATTGCTAAAAGTCTATACTCAGCATTTAAAAAAGCCAACGCTCCTTCGTAGATGTGGTCAGAAATTTCTTTCATTTTACCATCACCTGCATCTTGTTTCATTACCCAAGACTTCTTCACTAGCATATATACTAGGCCTAAGACTGCCAATACTATTGGCATGTAAATCATCATTGATCCCATATTCTTTATTCTTTTTGATTTGTTAATTTGCTGGGCAAAAGTAATAAAATCGACTCGAATAGAAAAACCCTTTCATACTGAATATGAAAGGGTTTAGAAGGTAATTGGTTAACCAATTTTATATGGTAAAATTTCCGTTAGTCTTATGCTCGCTATTTTCATAACGCTCAACACATTTTTCATAAATTGCATAAGCCTCTTTTGCATCTCCCCATCCACCAACATCGACTTTCTTTTTTTCTAAGTCTTTATAGACTTGAAAGAAGTGAGTAATTTCTTTTTTTCTATGCGGATTTAAATCTGTGATATCTTCATAAGTATTCCAAATAGGATCGGTTACTGGTACGCAAATTAGCTTTTCATCGGGTCCTTTTTCATCAGCCATGTGAAAAACTCCGATAGGTTTTACTTCCATTACACACATTGGAAATGTAGGTTCTGTTCCCATGACTAAAACATCTAGCGGATCTCCGTCTAATGCTAAGGTTTCTGGAATGAATCCGTAATCTCCAGGGTACATCATTGAAGAGAATAACATACGATCGAAACGTATTTTATTCAACTCAAAATCATATTCATATTTGTTTCTACTTCCTTTAGGAATTTCTATTAAAACGTCGAATGTTTTCATGCTTTTTTATTTGGACTGCAAAGGTAGAGAATTGTCAACTCTAAGGCAATTTTGAATGATTAAAATAAGAATCCTGTAGTGAAAGTAAGCCCAAACTTACGTGCCCCAGGATTGTCTAGATAGTTTCCTCTAAAGTTTAAATCTACTCGAAGGAACTTTAAAATATTACCAACCCCAATACTATATTCGTAATACGGTTTGTCGGTAGGAGCCTGTAGTATAATTTGTGACGGATTATTGGTCGTATTTAACAGAATATTCTCATCAGATAATTGACCCCAAGCTGTTCTAAAACCAACAATAGCTCTTAAATTTAACTTTCGTAATAAAGGAACTCTGGCAAATAAGCGTCCGTTGAAGTTATGCTCTAAATGAAAAGAAGCATAGGTATCTGTAACAAACTCATAAAAATCTAATTGATTGAATGTGTTGAAGAAGGCAAAATATGTTTGATTCCCTGGAACAACACTAAGCAATCCTAAAGGAACTTCTCCAAATGTTTTTCCAGCTTCTAAAGAAGTTCTCATCCTTCCAAACCCTCCAATAAACCAAGGTTGTGTATAAGCAAATTGAACTTTGGTATAGTCAAAATCACTATTAAAGGTTCCTTTTCTTCCTCGAGTAACTTGTAAGAATATATTTCTTAATTTATCAGTATTTGTTTTTCTCTCTACACCAGTACCAGACACTTTGCGTCCCGGGAAAATATTGGCAGTAAAAATGGTTTCAAACTGATTTACTTCAGAAGAGATCCCTGTTAAAGATGTTGGGTCGTTATAATCTAGACTAAACGTTGGTGAGGCAGATCGTAATGTTTTATAGCTTCCAGAGAGACTCAGAACAAAGTTTCTAAAAGGTTCTATTTGCACAGAAAACATAGATATGTTAATATTCGTCAATTTATCGTTTGCTCCTGTTCCTATAATTGATGAAGATCCGTTGCTTCTTCCTAATACATCCGTTGATGCTGTTAATGTAGCTCCGATTTGTTCTACATCTCGTCTGTTTCCTCCAGAAATAATAAGCCTACTTTTCTTGTCCAATATTGCTTTTGCTTGGACTCCGTATTTGAATTTTTTATCTTTAAAACCGTAAGCAGTGTAGGCTTCAACTCTCCATGGATCGTTGTATCCAAAATAAGTTCTACCACCCGTTCTAAGACGCATTCCTTCTACATCATTAAATCCAAAAGTTGAAAAAATTGGACCATAGTCAAAATTGAGTTTATCAAACTCGTAATAACCAGATGATAGTGTTGCTATAGTATTGTATAAACGTTTAAACTTCTTGGTTTTTTTAAGAGTATCTAAAAGAGTATAGATTCCTTGCTCGTCTTTGTTTAGTTTTTCTAAACGATTTTTTTCCCAAAAAGATTCAGGTTGGTTGTATACAGTTTCGTCTAAATTATATTGCTTCTCATTGTAGAATTTTTCACCTAGAGGTTTGTCAAATTCATAATTGTTATAAAGTGTTGTACGCTTTCCATATAAACCTTTTGATTTCTCTCTTTTGTTCAAGGCAAAATCGGATAAGAAATAATCTCTTTTCAACAAGAAAACAGAATCATTAAGAATGTCAAATTCTTGCTCTATATAAATATCTTTTACCCAGTTAATATTGGCGTTTTTTGAAGCTTGAAGATTAATTTCTTTTACGGCAAACGTAGTGTCATTTACCCAAAAATCACCTTTAAAAGTCAGTTCATTTTTTCTCCTTGGGTAGTAGATGATGTTGTAACACCATTTTTTATCAATAAATGCACTATCAGCCAAATAGTAATTATAATTGCTAATTCCAGTTTTTGATAATGGACTTACAAAACTCTTGTAGAAGAATTTGATGTAGTTATCGTAAATATCATAATCATTATATAGGTCATCAATGAAATCAATAATCGCTTGATTATTACTGAATCCAGTATTTTTATTTCCAGTGATCACTTCCTTTTCTTTGCCTAAAATATTATCACCATAAACTTCTGAAGCGGCTTCATTTAAGAAGACAGGTAAATACGTTTTACCAGTAACAGCAGAGGTGTCTACATTGTTAAATACAAATTCAATTCCTCGAAACAATCTTTTTTTCTTGAAAGTACTGTCTATTGTGTTTAAGTCAAACTCAACTTTTTGATACTTTTTGTACTGATATTGCTTGAATTTCTTCACTCCGTTGGTTCTTCTTTTTTCCCAGATCTTACGAAGTATATCTATGGCAGGATTGTTTTTCTTGGGTTGTTTTCCTACAACAATTACAACCTCATTTAAAGCGTTAGCTTCTTCTTCTAAAACAAACTTTAGATTGTAATTTACTTTTTTAGGAATATCAAATTCTATAGTTTTATATCCGATAAAGGAAATGACCAATATTTTCCAAGTCTCTTTGGATTCTAGATAAAATCGACCATTCTCGTCGGTAATAACACCTTCAATTGATCCTTTAAATAATACGTTAGCATAGGCTACTGGTTCATTGTCTTCATCGAAAATTCGACCACTAACTTTTGTTTGTGCAATGGATAGTCCAAAGGAAAAAATGAATATAAAAAATGGGAGATATCTCTTCATAAGAAAAAAACTTCATCAACTTTTATGCCGATGAAGTTATTATAACGCTAAAAAGCGTGATTTATTTGTATAAAACTTCTTTTACAGCTTTTACTACATCATTACTATTAGGTAACCATTTTTCCAATAATACTGGAGAATATGGAGCTGGTGTGTCTGCTGTGTTAATTCTTTTAATAGGAGCATCTAAATAATCGAATGCTTCATCTTGTATTCTATAAGTGATTTCCGTAGAAACACTACCAAATGGCCAAGCTTCTTCTAAAATAACCAATCGATTTGTCTTCTTAACAGAAGCAACTATTGTTGCATGATCTAATGGACGTACGGTTCTTAAATCAATAATCTCAACAGAAATACCTTCTTTGGCTAATTCGTCTGCTGCTTTGTATGCTTCTTTAATAATCTTTCCAAAAGAAACAACGGTAACATCATTTCCTTCTCTTTTAATATCTGCAACTCCAATAGGGATGATATATTCTCCTTCTGGAATTTCCATTTTATCACCATACATCTGTTCAGATTCCATAAAAATAACAGGATCGTCATCACGTATAGCAGCTTTTAATAAACCTTTTGCATCGTATGGATTTGAAGGAACAACCACTTTTAATCCAGGAGTATTGGCAAACCAGTTCTCAAAAGCTTGAGAGTGTGTTGCACCAAGTTGACCAGCAGAACCTGTTGGTCCTCTAAATACAATTGGACAATTAAACTGACCCGCTGACATTTGTCTGATCTTAGCTGCATTATTGATGATCTGATCGATTCCAACCAAGGCAAAGTTAAATGTCATGTATTCAACAATTGGTCTATTTCCATTCATGGCAGAACCTACGGCAATCCCTCCAAAACCTAATTCGGCAATAGGAGCATCAATTACACGCTTTTCTCCAAACTCATCCAACATTCCTTTACTCGCCTTATAGGCTCCATTGTATTCTGCAACTTCTTCTCCAATTAAGTAGATGCTTTCGTCTGTACGCATCTCTTCACTCATTGCCTCACAAATGGCTTCACGAAACTGAACTGTTCTCATTTATATAATCTAGTTGTTTATTGAAACGCAAAAATAGGGAAAATATGGATAATAAAAAGATACATTTTACCCAAAAAGGGCGATAACGTTTTCTGCAGGGTTTTTTTAGGATTTTTTATGAACCCATACATCTTGACTTGGTTTTGACACTTCTGATTTTCTTTCATCATGAAGTAAAATTGTAAATCCGTTTTCTTCGCAAAGGGTTTTAAAAAGAACAGGAGGCTGATATGCTACAAATAGTCTATTTCCTTCAATTTTATATTGATGTTCAATAAGTTTTCCCGAAGAAAAATCTATTTGCTCTTTTTTTGTCAACTTTTTTTTGAAGTTATTACCGTGAGTTGTTATAAACAGAACAGCTCCTTTTTTTGAAACTCTATTTAGTTCCTTTATCCATTGGAGGTGCATGTTTGCTGATAGATGAGTAAAAATGGAAATACTATATATAATGTCGAAAAAATTTCCTTCAAAATCTAAAGGAGGAGCAATGAGATTTTTCTTAACATGAATACCATTTAAGTTTTCATTACACCAATCAACATATTGAGTATTATAATCTGATCCAAAGAAAGAATTACTTACATCAGATATTTCCGGTAAATGTCTAATGATTCTTCCTGGGCCACAACCCCAGTCTAGAACATTTTTATTTTTACATCAGTATATTTTTTTATATAATTGATAACCCATGCGGCTGTGCTTTTACCTCCTGAATAATATTTCTCATAATTTAAATCAAAAGTCTCATACAGGTAAAAGTCTGAAGGTAATTTGATTTTAGGGTTTCTTTTTTTGAAGCCAGTGTTGATTTTTTTTCTTTTGTATTGAATATATTTAAACCTTATAAACTCTATAAAGGTTAGAAGGTGTAGCTTGAGAAATATATTTTTAAGAAATCTTTTCAAAGGAATTAATTAAGGAGTAAATCTATAAAAGTTATTTTACAAATATTCAATTAAAAAATACTATGCATGCATAGTATTTTTTAATTATTTGTAGTATCTTCGTAGCCATCAAATCAAAATATATTTTACATGAAAATATTGGTATGTATCAGTCATGTGCCTGATACCACTTCAAAAATTAATTTCACCGAAAATGACACCAAATTCGATACAAATGGTGTGCAGTTTGTGATCAATCCTTATGACGAGTTTGTATTAACTCGCGCTATGTGGTTTAAAGAAAAACAAGGAGCTTCCGTAACAGTTGTTAATGTGGGAAGTGCAGTAACTGAACCTACGTTAAGAAAAGCGTTGGCTATTGGAGCAGATGATGCTATTCGAGTAAATGCTGACCCCTTTGATGGAATGTCAGTAGCAAAAGAGTTAGCCGATATTGTAAAAAATGGAGGATATGATTTAGTGTTAGCTGGTAAAGAATCGAGTGATTACAATGGGCAAATGGTACCAGGAATGGTAGCAGCATTAACCGATTTCAATTTTGTGAATGGTTGTGTTGGGATGGAAGTTGATGGAACAAATGTGACTGCAACAAGAGAAATTGACGGAGGAAGTGAAACCGTGGCAACTTCTTTACCATTGGTTGTTGGAGGTCAGAAAGGAATTGTTGAAGAATCAGATTTACGTATTCCTAATATGAGAGGTATTATGATGGCGCGTAAAAAGCCATTAAATGTTGTTGAGTCAGTAAGTTCTGAAAATACAACATCTTCTCAATCTTTTGAGAAACCAGCGCCAAAAGGAGCTGTAAAATTGGTAGATGCTGATAATGTTGATGAATTAATCAACTTATTGCACAACGAAGCGAAAGTAATTTAATCATAAGAAAAGAAAAGATATGTCAGTTTTAGTATACGCAAGTTCAACAGACGGAAAATTTAAGAAATCAGCTTTCGAAGTAGTTTCTTATGGAAAAAAAGTAGCAGAGCAGTTAGGAACCAATGTTGTGGCATTAACAATTAATGCAGATGATGCTTCAGAGTTACAAAATTATGGAGCAGAAACAATTGTTACAGTTAGCAACGGTCAATTGTCTGTGTTCAATGCAAAAGCATACGCATCAGTTGTGAAACAAGTAGCAGAGGTTAAAGGAGCAAGTGTGGTTGTTGTAGATTCTAGTATCGATGGTCTGTATTTAGGACCGTTGGTGTCAGTTGCCTTAAATGCAGGGTATGCATCTAATGTTGTTGCTGCACCAAGTTCAACAAGTCCGTTTATTGTAAAAAGAAAAGCATTTTCTAACAAAGGATTTAACAACACTGAAGTTTCAACAGAAAATAAAGTCATTGGATTGGCTAAGAACTCTTACGGAGTTCATGAAAATACAGTTTCAGCGTCTACGGAAAGTTTTGATGCTGCTATTTCAGATGCAGATTTTGGAGTAAAATCTACTTCTATTGAAAAAGCAACAGGTGTTGTTACCATTGCTGATGCAGATACTGTAGTTTCTGCAGGTAGAGGTTTAAAAGGTCCTGAGAACTGGGGGATGATTGAAGAGTTGGCAGAAGTTCTTGGAGCTGCTACAGCTTGTTCAAAGCCAGTTTCTGATTTAGGTTGGAGACCCCATGCTGAGCATGTTGGACAAACTGGAAAGCCAGTAGCATCTAATTTATACATTGCCATCGGAATTTCAGGAGCAATTCAGCATTTAGCAGGAATCAACGCTTCGAAAGTAAAAGTTGTTATCAATACAGATCCAGAAGCACCTTTCTTTAAAGCTGCAGATTATGGGATTGTTGGTGATGCTTTTGAAGTAGTTCCTCAGTTAATTAGTAAACTGAAAGATTTTAAGGCACAAAACTCATAATTTTTATTAAATTGTGCCCTAGTATAAGGGCTGTCTAATTTTTGGGCCATTGCCATCAATTGGACAGCCTTTTTACTTTGATGATTGATATATGGGTTTAATAAAACTAACTATAAAAGGAATTTCTTACAGTCAGACTCAAAGCGGTGCTTATGCATTAGTCTTGAGTGAAATGGAAGGTACAAGAACACTTCCTATTATCATTGGAGCTTTTGAAGCTCAATCTATAGCAATAGCACTAGAGAAAGAAATAAGACCTCCAAGACCTTTAACGCATGATTTATTTAAAACGTTTTCTGAACGGTTTAAGATTCAAGTTAAGCAAGTTATTATTCATAAATTGGTTGATGGGATATTCTTTTCGAGTTTAATTTGTGAAAAAGATGGAGTAGAGGAAATTATTGACACCAGAACTTCTGATGCCATTGCCATTGCTGTTCGTTTTTTAGCTCCTATTTATACTTACGAGAATATTCTAGACAAAGCAGGAATCTATTTAAAGATAGAGGAAGAAATAGCAATTAAAGAAAATTTAGATCCAGAATCGGTTGAGGTTACTTTGGAAGATATGAATCCTCGATCTTCTGATTTTTCTGATTATTCAATAGAAGAATTACACAATCAATTGAACGAAGCTGTTGCCAATGAAGATTACGAGTTGGCTGCAAGAGTGCGTGATGAAATCAGCAAACGTTCTTAAACTTACCACATGAAAAAACTATTAGTTCTTATCTTTTGTTTGTTTTCCGTTGTTGGATTTTCTCAAACATTAGAACAAAATTGGCGTTTTTCTTCTGTTGAAAAAGAAGGGAAAGAGATAGTGAAAATTAATGAGAATGATAGTTTCAATCTTAAAGATGGAAAGTTTCATTATTCTTTAATTGAGAAAGATAGTTTGAAAGCTGAAGGAACTTATATCCATCAGAATAACCTGTTGATATTTAATTATACAACTCCTAAAGATACAGTACGATACTACAATATTTCTAAGTTAACAGATTCATTACTGACTATTACAGAGAACAATGTTTCCTATAATTTTTCTTTAATTAAACAAGCTGCGTCAGTTATAAAAACTGATGTAAAACAACAAAATTCGGAAGTTGTTCCTAGTCAAGGGTTTTCTATATCAAGTTTGTGGCGTGGAATCTTAGGAATGATTGTTTTGATAATTGTTGCTTTTTTATTTAGTGCTAAAAAGAAAGCAATCAATTGGAAAACGGTTGGAATAGGATTGTCACTTCAATTAATAATAGCATTTAGTGTTTTAAAGATTCCTTTTATTCAATCAGCGTTTGAATTAATAGGAAAACTCTTTATAAAAGTATTAGACTTTACAAGGGCAGGAAGCAAGTTCTTGTTTGAAGGTTTGGTAATAGATATGGATACTTTTGGATTCATTTTTGCATTTCAAGTATTACCAACCATCATCTTTTTCTCTGCGTTAACTTCTTTATTGTTTTACCTAGGAGTTATTCAATGGGTTGTAAAGGCATTAGCTTTCTTATTATCTAAAGCATTGAAAATTTCAGGAGCAGAAAGTTTGTCAGTGGCAGGAAATATCTTTTTAGGTCAGACAGAAGCACCATTACTAATAAAGGCCTATTTGGAAAAAATGAATAAGTCAGAAATATTGTTGGTGATGATTGGAGGAATGGCAACCGTTGCTGGAGCTGTATTGGCAGCTTATATTGGGTTTCTGGGCGGAGATGATCCTGTATTACGATTGCAATTTGCAAAGCATTTATTGGCTGCATCTGTGATGGCAGCACCTGGAGCTATTGTGATTTCTAAAATTTTATATCCTCAAACAGAATCCATCAATACTGATGTTCATGTTTCTTCTGAAAAGATAGGGTCTAATATTTTAGACTCTATTGCAAATGGAACTACAGAAGGTTTACGATTAGCTGTAAATGTTGGAGCCATGTTATTGGTATTTGTAGCTTTTATTGCAATGCTTAATTATGGACTATATACAGTTGGAAGTCTTACAGGAATAAACACTTGGATTATAGCAAATACACCATATGAAAGTCTTTCTTTAGAATTGATATTAGGATATGTTTTTGCTCCTTTAATGTGGTTGATTGGTGTCGCCACTGAAGATATGACACTGATGGGGCAATTGTTAGGAATTAAATTAGCCGCAAGTGAATTTATCGGATACATACAACTAGCAGAATTGAAAAACGTAGCAAATGCAACACATTTCACCTATAATAAATCTATTATTATGGCTACATATATGTTGTGTGGGTTTGCAAATTTTGCCTCGATAGGAATACAAATTGGGGGGATTGGATCATTAGCTCCTGGTCAGCGTAAAACATTATCAGAGTTCGGAATGAAAGCCTTAATTGGAGGAACTATAGCTTCATTAATGTCGGCAACAATAGCAGGAATGATTATTGGCTAGTGGCGAGTCGTCATAGACAATTAAAAAGTTAATAACTTATCAATAATTTTAAAAAGCTTCAATAGAAATCATTGCGGCTTTTTTTATTTTTACCCTATTAAAATGTAAAGCTTATTTGTGCGAATCTACAGATGATCTTTTCAACGAATAAACAAACCAATGAAGCAATACCACGACTTAGTAAAGCACGTATTAGAGAACGGAAATCAAAAAGGAGATAGAACAGGAACAGGAACAAAAAGTGTTTTTGGACATCAAATGCGTTTCGATTTAAGTGAAGGGTTTCCTATGGTGACAACTAAGAAGTTACACTTGAAATCCATTATTTATGAATTGCTGTGGTTTATCAAAGGAGACACTAATATTAAGTATCTACAAGAGAACGGTGTGCGTATTTGGAATGATTGGGCAGATGAGAATGGAGACTTAGGGCCTGTATATGGTCATCAATGGCGTAATTGGAATAGCGATGATATAGATCAATTAAAAGATGTAATCAATACATTAAAGAACAATCCAAATAGTAGAAGAATGATGGTTTCTGCATGGAATCCTAGTGTGTTGCCAGATACTTCAGTTTCTTTTTCTGAGAATGTAGCGAATGGTAAAGCAGCGTTGCCTCCATGTCATGCTTTCTTTCAATTTTATGTTGCTGATGGAAAATTATCTTGTCAGTTGTATCAGAGAAGTGCAGATATTTTTTTAGGAGTTCCTTTTAATATTGCATCTTATGCACTCTTTACTATGATGATGGCGCAAGTTTGTGGGTATGAAGCTGGTGATTTTATTCACACGTTTGGAGACGCTCATATTTATAGCAATCATATGGAGCAGTTGGAATTGCAATTGTCTAGAGAATTGAGACCTTTACCAACAATGAAAATAAATTCTTCAATACAAAACATTGAAGACTTCACTTTTGATGATTTTGAATTAATAAACTACAATCCACATCCGCATATTAAAGGTGCAGTAGCAGTATAACTTTCATATTTTAAATTACGCTATGATTACAATAATTGCTGCAATAGGAGAAAACAACGAGCTGGGAAAAAACAATGACTTGATTTGGCATTTACCAGCGGATCTAAAAAGATTCAAGAGAGTTACTACCGGTCATACCATTATAATGGGTCGTAATACATTTGAATCCATAGGGAAACCACTACCTAATAGAAGATCAATAATCATCACTAGAAATAAAGGATATCAACAAGAAGGTTGTGATGTTGTCTATAGTTTGGAAGAAGCAATTCAATTAATAAGTGGCGAAGAGAGTGCCTTTATTATTGGAGGAGCTCAAATTTACAAAGAGACAATTCAAAAAGAACTTGTCGATCAATTAGATATCACTAAAGTGCATGAAAGCTTTGAAGCTGATGTTTACTTTCCAACAATAGATTCTCAAAAATGGAAACAGGTCTCGAGAGAAGATTTTTCTTCAGATGAAAAGAATGGGTATAAGTATAGTTTTTTAAGTTATTCGAAAATCATCTAACACGAGACGGTATCCTATTGGGTTGCCCATCTAATCGCATTCGATATTTGCGTTGTGCAAACTGAAAATAATTGAAAAGCTTATAGTTTACATCCATTCCGTAATCAGTTCTAGAGTCGTAAGCAATTCTGTTTTCGTAGATACTAACATCAAATCGAGAGTTATTGTGTCTCATATTCCAAGTTAATACATAGATTCTGTTCCAGCGTTCCATATAGCTTTGAGAATAAAACCCAACAGGTTTCGCTATAGAATTTAGGTAAAAGTTAAAGCCTGGATCTATAATAGTAATTTCATATTCAAGACTGTCATTAGCAATAACAACAGGTTCTTCTTTTTCCTTTTTCAATTTTTTTACAGGTGTAGATCCACATGCGTAAATAAGAGTTCCAATAATAAAAAGTCCAATAATTTTATATAGATGTCTCATAATCAGGGTTTTTTCTACACTATAAAGTTGCAAAAATTATTCCAAAGTAGATTGGATTTAAGAAATTTTAACTTTTTAACAGGAACAAGTATCTTTAGGGAAAATTATTTGACCTCATGAGAGTATTATTACTGCTATTTTTTCTTACAATTCAAACAACATTTGGCCAAGTTATATCCGAAAGAGATAGAGCTACTTTAAAAGATGAACTATTAGAAGATCGATTTCAAAACCTATTGCCTCAACTAATGGACGATGCTGAGATTGATATGTGGTTGATTATTTCTAGAGAGTATAATGAAGATCCAATTATGAAAACCATGCTGCCAGCCAGATGGTTGAATGCTAGAAGAAGAACAATAATGGTTTTTTATAGAAACAAACAAGAAAATACAATTGAAAGGCTTGCAGTAGCAAGATATGATATAGGAAAGAGTATTAAGTCAGCTTGGAATAAAGAAAAAGAACCAGATCAATGGAAAGCTTTAGTTGATATTATTGCTAAGAGAAATCCGAAGAAAATAGGAATCAATTATTCAACTCATTTTCCTCTTGCTGATGGTTTGGTGAAGACAGATTACGAAGAATTAAAGCAAAATTTACCAGACTCATTAAAATCAAGATTGGTTTCAGCCGAAAAATTGGCTGTGGGCTGGATTGAAACCAGAACAGAAAAAGAAATGAAACTGTTTAAAGAACTGGTGAAAATAACGCACGATATTGTGGATGAAGCTTTCTCTCAAAAAATCATTACTCCTGGAAAAACCACTTCAGATGATGTTGTTTGGTGGATGCGTCAGAAAGTAACAGAAATGGGCTTAGAAACTTGGTTTCATCCAACGATAGACATCCAACGAACCAAAGAAGAATTAAAATCACATATCTATTCATTTACCAAAGGAGATAAGAATCAAATTATTCAAAAAGGTGATTTATTGCATTGCGATTTTGGAATTACCTACATTGGTTTGAATACCGATTGCCAACAGCATGCTTATGTTTTAAAAGATAACGAAAAAGCAGTACCTGAATATTTGGTGAAAGCATTTCGACAGGGAAATAGATTGCAAGATATTTTAACGAGTAATATGAAGAAAGGAAAAACAGGAAATGAAATCTTGTTAAGTTCTCTTTCTCAAGCAAAACAAGAAGGATTAAAGCCTGCTATTTATTCTCATCCGTTAGGGAAATATGGTCATAGTGCAGGAACAACTATTGGTATGTGGGATTCGCAAGGCGGAGTGCCAGTTCGTGGGGATTATCCACTGCATAAAAACACAACCTATGCAATTGAGTTAAATGTAACCGTCAATATTCCTGAATGGCAAAAAAACATTCGAATTATGTTAGAAGAAGCTGGTTTTTTTGGAGATAACTTCTTTGAATATGTAAACGAAAGACAAACAAGTATTAAAGCGATTAAATCAAATTAATGATTCTCATTCCTAAGTCAGATTTACAGAAAATTCTTAAAGTTTTTGTTCGGAGAATAGGGTTGTTGTTCTTATTTGTTGGAGCACTATATTTTGATGGAACTCATTTTGCATCCATATTTCCTCAGGCACAATTAGTGACCAATACTTTTATGATTCTTGCCTTCTTCATTCTTTATTATAGATCCGTGAAAAGGACTCGCGAGATGATGATCTATGCTGTCATTGTTGGTTTTGCAGGAGAGTATTTATTTTCGATTGTATTAGATATGTATACCTATAGATTATCAAACTTACCGCTCTATATTCCATTTGGACACGCAGCAGTATATGCCAGAACCTACATGTTTTCTAAAGCATCTATAGTGAAAAAATATGCCAAAGAAGTAACTACTTTCTTATATGTAATTATTTCACTTTGGGCACTTGTTTATCTAATTGCATTCAATGATATTTTTGGATTTGTAATGACTGTAGCTGTGTTCTTAATGCTGATTAAAAGACCTAAGGATAGATTGTTTTTTCTTACCATGTATGTGGTTGTTGCCGTTTTAGAAATTGGGGGGACAGCCTATTCAGCTTGGTCATGGCCAGATACTGCTTTTGGAGTTTTTCCATTCCTAGAAAGTAACAATCCTCCAAGCGGAATCAGTTTGTTTTATTTTTTATTGGATGTAGGATGTTTTGTAATTTACACGCAAGTAAATAAAACAACTTGGCAGAGGTTTAAGAGTCTTAAAAAATTACGATTGAGTAAAACTTAAAAGATTGAAATGGTAAAGCAAGTAAAAGATCCAGGATTTGGACATAAATCATTCAAAAATGCAAGAAAGATTATTAATGATGACGGAAGTTCTAATGTAATTCATGTCAACCGTAAAAGAGGCCTACAAGATTTATATTCTCACTTAATTGATATTCCTTGGTGGAAGTTTTTCCTTTTTGTATTTCTAGTATATACAATCATTAATATCCTCTTTGCAGTCCTATATAATTTAATAGGGATCGAACAGATAACTTCGAGTACAGGAAGTATTTGGCGTGATTTATTCAATGGATTTTTCTTTAGTGCACAAACAATCACCACAGTAGGGTATGGAGGAATTGCACCGCAAGGAATAATTGCGAATGTCATTGCCTCTTTTCAAGCGATGATTGGATTGATGGGGTTTTCTTTTATAACGGGATTGTTATATGGAAGATTTTCTAAACCAAAAGCAGCAGTTAAATTCAGTAAGAATATTATTGTTAGAGATTTTAAAGAGTCTAGAGCGCTGATGTTTCGCCTAATGAATAGTAGAAAATCAGTAATGATTGAGCCGAGTGTTACTGTTACATTAGCAGTCTCAGAATTTGAAGAAGAAACAAAAAGCTATAAGAGAAATTTCTATCAATTAGCACTAGAACGTGAGAAGATTATGTACCTGCCTACTATATGGACATTGGTTCATGAATTGGATGATAAAAGTCCACTTACAAAATACTCTAATGAAGAATTAAAAGAATTAGATGCTGAACTTTATATTTTAATGCAGTATCACGATGAAGCTTTCTCACAAAAACTCTTCAAAATATACTCTTACAAATTTGATAAATTAAAGACAGATGTACAGTTTGAAACTTCGTCTTCATTTGATGAAGAAGGGTACACCTTACTAGATCACGATAAGTTGGATCAATTCAATACGATGGATTAAAAGAAGTAAGCTGTTAAGAATCGCAAACCTAGAAAAATAACAATAGCTATAGTACCGTAGATGGTTACTTTTTTAGCAGTATTCTTATAATACGATTGATGATTCTTAGCATCTTTTTTATAAGAAACAATCATTAAAATGACAAAAGCGATGATGAAAAAAGCAATAAAAATGATTCGCCCAGTAGTAAACATAAAATCGTATTTTTAGCAAAATTACAATACTGTCTTTAGGTAGACAACATTATGAAACCAAAGTTTTTATTAATCATATTATCAATATTATTCCTTTCTTGTGAACCAAGAATCAAGAATAATATTGATACTCTAGACAAGGTTTTTGAAAAATCTGAAATAGATATGCAAATTAGCAATTGGGGATGTTTTGGAGGAAGTGATGAGTTATTTACTTTGAAAAAAATTGACAAAGGGTATTTGTTAAAATCGAAACGAACTTCAAAAAGTTTGGTTTTGACGAATGGTAAACGAGATTCATTATATCATTATATGAAAAATAGAATGGGCAAGGTAAATGAATACTATTGCACAAGTTCACAGTACATAAGAATTGGTGATTTTTTTAACTCCGTAGACTATAAACATAACGATTGCTCAGAAGAAAGGGAAATGTTGAATAAGATTCTTGGGTATTATGAATTGATATATAGTGAAAATGAAGGGTAAAAATGCAATTGTTTTTGGAGCAACTTCTGGAATTGGAAAATCAATTGCAGAAATTTTGGTCAAAGATGGCTATAAAGTTGCTATTACTGGTCGCCGTTTAGAGAAGTTAGAGACGTTTAAAAAACAGTATCCAAATCAGATTGAAATCTATCAAAATGATATTCAAAAAGTAGATGAGGCAGCAGTAGTTTTCAATGAGATAGTGCAAGAATTTGAGACTATAGATTTGGTGATTCAATCTTCAGGGATTGGTTATATCAATCCTAAATTAGAGTGGGATAAAGAAATAGAAACAATAAAAACGAATGTTATAGGAGTAACTAAGTTGTATGACCTGTCTTATAATCTGTTTAAAGAACAAGGGTTTGGTCATTTAGTTGGAATTACATCTATTGCTTCGATTAGAGGGAATCGTGCAGCCCCAGCTTATTTTTCGTCCAAGGCGTATCAAAAAGCGTATTTAGAAAGTTTGTATATCAAAACAAAAACAATTAAATCTAAGAAGGTTTTTATTACCGATATCCGACCTGGGTTTGTAGATACAGCTATGGCTTTAGGAGATGGGATCTTTTGGATGGTGACGCTAGAAAAAGCAGCAAAACAAATGTATACTGCTATTAAAAAGAAAAAACGAGTGGCTTATATTTCAAAACGTTGGGGAATTATTGCTTTCGCTCTGAAAATAATGCCCAGATGGATATTAAAAAAAGCAATTTAAAACGATAATAATTTACAGGATATGAAAAAATACACAGACGCCGTTCATGAATTTCACACAGCATTTGGATTAGGAATTAAAAACGAACCGATAGCAAATATTGGAGAAGCTAGAAACTTACTTCGTTTCAACTTAATGAAAGAAGAAAATGAAGAGTATTTTGAAGCAGCAAATAACAATGATTTAGTAGAGGTTGCTGACGCACTGGGTGATATGTTGTACATCTTAGCGGGAACCATTATAGAGCACGGAATGCAATACAAAATAGCTGAGGTTTTTGACGAAATCCAGCGTAGTAATATGAGCAAGTTAGGTGAAGACGGAAAGCCAATTTATAGAGAAGATGGTAAAGTGTTAAAAGGTCCAGATTATTTTAAGCCGAACATTCAAGAGATATTAGATAAATAAAAAAATGTAATTTTATCATCTATGGGCTATAGAGCAACGAAGAAACAAACAGTCACAAAAAAGAGGGAAGTTATTAAATCTGGAAAAGCGTGGATGCGTTGGATTATGATTCCAATTGCTTTCTTTGCTGTTTTGGATATTTGGGATAAACCAACTCGTTGGACGGGTTTAATAGTCTTGTTAATTTCTATCGGATTGTTCTATTTGCTGAAAAGAGCAAGAAGACTTGAACATGACGATCAGAATCTATACATTATTAGAGATCAAAAAGAAAAAGTAATTCCTTTTACGTCTATTATCAGCATTAAAAGAAGTAGAGCCAAGGTAAATGGAAGCCGTTATTGGATCCTTTTGTATAGAGATGATTTAGACAAAAAAAGAAAAATCCGCTATTTTAGAAGTTTTTATAACAAAGAATTTCAACAAGCCGTGCGAATAGGAAATCCAAAAGTTGTTATTTGGACCCATCCTTTTTTTGCGCATGAAGAAGATAATAAGCATAACCCAGATTATAAAGGTTAAATTTATTCTTCAGAAGAAGGTTCTATATGAGTTATTTTGTCAACTCCTTTGATCGTATAATAAGCAGTAACAGTTTTCCCATTAGCCTTCATTGTTTCATCGTCTATAAATACTTCAAATGTTGTTTTTTTGCCATCTGCATCAGTAACTGTAACTTTTCCTGGTAAATCTCCACTAAGTCTATCTGCACCAGTCATAACCCCTGTAGTTTTTTTCCAATTTGTATCCATTTCAGGAGCATACTCACCAAACAAAGACTTCCCTTTAAAGTGAAGATCGCTTAAATCATTTTCATCTTCACTTGTATAATAGATCGTTGCATATTTTCCTTTTAATTTGTCTAATTCTTCATTAGTTAATGAAATGGCTTCTATGTTTAGATTGAAATCGTGTTTTATATTACGTTCAACAAAATTCATAGTCACTACAAAGAAAGGATAACCACCATCTTCTGCGTTTTCCATAATTCCAAATTCACGAATGTCATTATCTGTAGGTTCGTACTCTTTAGTTGTTGAATCAGTATCGATAATTGTGTCAGTTTCAACAGTTGTTATGGTGTCTGTAGCTTGTACTTTCTTTTGATTTTCTTTTTTACAACCGATAATCAATAGAAGAAAAAGGGACAATACTAAAGTAGAAGATTTCATGTTTGTTGGATTGGTTATTTTCAAAGATAATCAAATATTCAAATTTCTTTAATGAAGAAAATATTGGAATTAGAAGTAGTTTTAGAAAAGAGTTATCTTAGTGCGTCCATATAGAAATGTTTAGCAACTAACTAACAATCAAATGAAAAAAGTATTTAAGAAAATAGTTTCGTGGTTTAAAGCGAGAATAAAGTCAGTAACACCTGGTGAGAATGCCTTCAAAGGAGCTGCTCGAGTATTGTTGATCGTATTGGTATTATTATTTTTAATATCGAGTATCCTTTCCGCATATAATATTAACGATCCTTGGTTGTTTGTTTTCTACACAGGATATGCTGCTCTTTTTGTGCTTTTAGCTTTTGGAATAAATTGGGCATTGAAATTAGTGATTGCCATTCCAAAAAATTATCGATTTGCTTTAATTGCTTCATTCTTAATTTTAACTACTCTTTTTAGAGATAACTTGGCTTATATTATTATGGGGGTAAGTTCTGTATTAGGAGCTTCTATATTTTCATTATTCATAACCAAATTCAAAAACTTAACACTTATTAAAAAAATAGTTAGCCTTTTAGGTTTTACTATAGGCATTGCAGGAATCATAACGGCTATTGTGCTCTATATGCCTAGAGGGATAGACGTTAAACCTATTGTCAATGCTGCATATACATCAGAAGTAGAAATACAGCATATTCCTTTGGAATCACCTGCGAAAGAAGGTAGTTATACCGTGAAAACACTTTACTATGGTAGTGGAAAAGACAAACATCGTAAACAATTTGGGGCTGACGTAGATATTAAAACTGATTCAGTAAATGGTGTTGCTTTTCTTGATAATTGGAAAGGCATGAGTGGTTGGTGGCGTACCAAATATTGGGGGTTCGATTCTAAATCATTGCCTTTAAATGCTCAAGTGTGGTATCCTGAAGGAGACGGCCCTTTTCCGTTGGTTTTAGTTGTACATGGAAATCATAGTATGCAAGATTATTCAGATCCTGGGTACGAATACCTTGGGAAATTATTAGCTTCAAGAGGTATGATTGTTGCTTCAGTTGATGAAAATTTCATCAATGGATCTTGGTCTGATCAACTTAGTGGTAGATTATCTAAAGAGAACGATGCTAGAGGTTGGATTTTACTAGAACATTTACGTCAATGGCACGAATGGAATTCTTCTAAAGAAAGTCCTTTTTATCAAAAAATAGATACAGAAAACCTTTCGTTAATTGGTCACTCTAGAGGAGGTGAAGCTGTTGGTCATGCAGCCTTGTTAAATACATTACCTTATTATTCGGATGATGCAACTATTAAGTTAGATTATAACTTCAACATAAAATCGATTATTGCTATTGCTCCTGTTGATGGTCAATACTCACCAGGAGGTACAAGAACAAAGCTTAAAAACATGAATTATTTTGTAATTCACGGGGCTCAGGATGGAGATGTAAGTTCTTTTGCGGGAACTAGACAGTTTGATCGAATTTCGTTTACAGATAGCATATATCGTTTTAAATCTGGATTGTATGTATACGGAGCTAACCATGGACAGTTTAATACCAGTTGGGGAAACAACGATGTTGGGACACCATTTACAAGATTTCTAAACTTAAAGCAGTTGCTTTCTGGAGAAGATCAACGTGAAATAGCAAAAGTATACATCAGCGCATTCTTAGAAACTACATTGAGAGGTAATAAAAGTTATTTGCCTTTATTCGCAGATGTAAGAACAGGTAAAGATTGGTTACCAGAAACCATTTATTTAAATCAGTTTGAAGATTCTAATACAAAGTTGATAGGAACTTTTGATGAAGATTTTGATGTGACTACTCTAACAGAAGATTCCTCCAGTGTATCATCTTCTAGATTAACCGTTTGGAAAGAGAAGCAGATACCGATGAAATGGGGAAGTAAAACAAGTAGAGGTCTGTTTTTAGGCTGGCACTATAAGAAAAAAGATATTGATGCCAAAAAAGAACAAGACTCAGCTGTAGCTGAAGATCAAAAGAAACTTTTAGCACCTGTTAATGATTCATTAATTGCTAGCTATACCATAAAGTTAAATCAGGGTATTTCTGAGGTCGATTCAACATCTGTATTTGTGTTTTCTATAGCAGAATCTAAAGAGGGCTCCAATCCAAAATCTGGAGGGAAATGGATTGATAAAAATAAGAAGGATAAAGAAAAGAAAAACAAAGAAAAAGAAGTAAATAAAAACAAGAACGATAAAGAAGAAGAGGAGAAAAATAAAGGAAACAAAAATAATAAGGAAGAGAAAAAGAAAGATGATGATAAAAAAGAAGACAAGAAGAAAAAAGGAAAAGACCCAATCAATTTTTCTATCTCTTTGCTAGATGATTCAGGGCAAAAAGTATATTTTCCATTGAGTAATTTCTCAAAACTCCAAAGACGTTTGGGTGTTAAAGTTTGGAAGTTTGATTATAATTCTGGAGAAAAGTCTGAAAATGTAATGCAAACATTCTCTTTTCCTATTCAAGATATGCTAAGTATAAACCCTGAATTCGATTTTTCAAAGATTGTTGAGATTAATTTTATTTTTGATAAAACAAATAAAGGAGTTGTTGTAATTGATAATATTGGATTTATGAAAGATTTGCGAACAATCTCTAATTAAGAGTTAGTGTTAAAGATCTTTTTGATAGCGTTGAATCATTTCCTCTCTTGATTCTGCTTCTTCAGAAGAGTTCAGTTGATCTTTCAGCATAGTTCCTATAGATGGAAAATCTTTAGGCACTATTTTAAAATGGTCTGTCCAAAGTTTAGATCGCATAAATGCTTTTGCACAATGAAGAAATATTTCTTCCACAGAAATCACCAAGCAGCTAATAGGTGTTTTGTCCTCGCTTGTAAAGAGATTTAAAACATGTGTATCTGTAGTAATGTATGCACTTCCATTAATTCGCAACGTTTCATCGATTCCAGGAATTAAAAAAATTAACCCAATACGGCCAGTTTCAATGATATTAGAAAAACTATCTATTCTGTTATTTCCTTTAGCATCTGGAATTAAAAGTGTGTTGGTGTCAGATACTTTTACAAATCCAGGATTCCCTCCACGTGGAGATATGTCCATTTTACCATTATTGCTAACGGTAGAAAGCAATAAAAAAGGTGATTTAGAGAGAAAGTGAATCGCATGCTTTTCTAATGAAGTAAGTACTTTGTCTTTAGCTCTTCCTTTTGGAAAGCCATAAATTTCTCTAAGCTTTTCAATAGAAGTTATTTGATTGACTTTTTTCATGTGAGTTTCAAATTAAAGCGAATAATTTTGCCCTTCAAGAGCTACTCGAAATCCTAGCTTTTCTAACTCTTTTCTTTCTTTAGAATTTAATTGCATTGCTGGATTTGTATGATTGAAGTGGATAAATATCACTTTGCTTTTTGTTTCTTGAGATTCGTTTTGAAATAGAGCAACCGTTTCTTCAATAAAAGGATGAGGTACTTCACTCATAGGTCTATTGATTTCACCATTTTTAAAGAAAGTAGCATCTAAAAAAGCATAATCGACTTTTTTAACTTCTTCAACAATGTTCTTTTTCCATAAATGCCATTTGTTAATGTCTGGAATAAACAAAGCTGTTTTATTTCTTCCTTCTATTTTATATCCTACAGTTTCAGAAAATTCATCTCTGTGAGGAACTAGAAATGGAGTTATTTTGAATGAATTAGTTACTGAAATGGTACTGTCTTTTTGTAAATCAGAAAATACAATGTTTTGCAAATCCACTAATTGACTCCAAGGGCCATTTGTTGTTAAAAATTCTTTCATTTTTGGCATTGCAAAGACTTTGATGTTTTTTTTTCCAAGAGCTTCTCTACCAAAATACATCAAACCAGTATAATGCCCTATGTGGGCATGCGTTAAGAAAACACCATCAATAATAGTTTTTGTTTTTAGGTGATTTCGTTCCAAATCGTCTAGTTGAGTAGACATATCTGGAGTAGCTTCAAATAAGAACTTTTTTTGAGCCTCCATGTCAATCAAGCCTAAAGAAACTACTCTTTGTTTAGCTAACTTTCCTTGATAATGAAGGGTGCAAAATTCTTTTTGGCAACCAATATGAGGAAAGCCTCCATCTTGAGCTATTCCTAAAATAGTAATGTATTGAGAGCTTTTGGCATTTTGAGCTTCCTTCTTTGAAGTTTTAGTCGTACAATTTAACAGTGAAATTGCAGTAAAAAGGAAGAGTATTTTTCTCAAAATCTATACTTTTATCCTCCAACCATAAGGGTCGTCAGTTTTGTTTGTTTGTATTCCTGTAATACGCTCTTTTAATGACGAAGCATAGGTTTCAGAAAGTTCAGGTAAATCGTAGTCAGTGCCTTGAAAACCGAATGTTGCAATTGGTGAAACAACAGCTGCCGTTCCGGCTCCAAACATCTCCTTTAAAGTTCCGTCTTTTGCAGCTTCAACAACTTCATGAACAGAAATTTTTCTTTCTTTAACCTCAATACCTTTGTCTTTGGCAATTTGGATAATACTTTTTCTTGTAATTCCATCTAAGATTCTATCACTAGTTGGGCTGGTAATTAATGTGTCATTAATTCGAATAAAAATATTCATGGCGCCAGCTTCTTCAATATACTCATGCGTATTGTCGTCCGTCCAAATTACTTGATGGTATCCTTTTTTTACGGCTAATTGAGTTGGGTAAAACTGTGCAGCATAATTTCCTCCAGCTTTTGCAAAACCAACACCACCATTAGCTGCTCTAGCGTATTTTTCTTCAATTAGTACTTTTACTTTTCCAGAGAAATAAGCTCCAGATGGAGCAGTAGCTATAATAAACTTATAACTGTCTGCAGGAGAAGCATGAAAGCCTTCGCCAGAAGCAAAGATAAAAGGACGAATATATAAAGAGCTCCCTTCAGTATCAGGAATCCAATTACGATCTATTTCCAATAATTTTTTCAATCCAGCCATAAAAATTTCTTCTGAAATTTCTGGAATCATCATACGATTTCCAGAAATATTTAAACGCTTACAGTTATCTGAAGGCCTAAATAAGAAGACGTCACCGTCTTTGTCCTTGTATGCTTTCATTCCTTCAAAAATAGATTGTCCGTAATGGAAAATCTTTGCAGAGGGGTTTAATGTAACAGGGCCATATGGTTTAATAGTAGGGTTTATCCAAGAACCATTAATATAATCGCATTCAAACATATGATCTGAAAAAACAGATCCAAAAGATAGATTGTTGAAATCTACAGCATCAATTTTTGAAGTTTCTATAGGTTGAATCTTGATGTCGATAGCCATGGTTAAATTGTTTATTAGAAGTGGTCAAAGGTATAAAATTTTGTTCGCCTTTTTAACAAAATCATGCATAGCTTTTATTCTAAACAACTATCTTTGTTTTGTTTAAAAATTTAAATTAATTAAGATGAAAAAGCTATTTATAGTATTTGTTTTATCAGCTGTTGTATTTGCTTGTAAAACTGGTAAAGAGGATCAAAAACAAAAAGAAAAAGAAGTAGTTGCTAGTACTTACAATTCTTTTGGAGCTAAAATTTCAGATAAAGATTATTTATCTTCAACAGACGCATTGGCAAAGTATAAAAATCTAAAAGCGGGTGATACCATCAGTTTAAAATTTGCTTCTTCAATTAATGAAGTATGTTCTAAAAAAGGTTGTTGGATGAAGTTGCCAGCGGGAGAAACTGAAGAAACTATTATGGTTCGGTTTAAAGATTACGGATTCTTTATGCCTTTAGACTCTAATGGAAAAGAGGTAATTGTTGAAGGAAAAGCTTTTGTAAAAGAAGTTTCTGTAGACGAACTAAAGCATTATGCTGAAGATGCAGGAAAAAGTAAAGAAGAGATTGCAAAAATTACTGAATCTAAGTTAGAGCTAGCATTTGAAGCAAAAGGTGTCTTGATGAAAAAATAATTTCTTTGAAAAGAGAAATCATTATAACTTCAGATGGTTCTACAACCATTCATTTGCCAGATTGGGATGAACATTATCATTCCAAACACGGAGCTATTCAGGAGGCATATCACGTATTTATTAAGAATGGTTTAGAGGCCGTTTCCAAGTCTAATATTTCTATTCTAGAGATTGGGTTTGGAACCGGTCTCAATGCTTTTATAACTTGTATAGAAGCTAAAAAAAACAATCGGAGCATAAATTATGTTGGAGTAGAAGCTTATCCAATTGAACAAGAAGAAGTAGTCAAGTTGAATTATGTTTCTGAGTTAAACGCTTTAGGGTTCGATCATATATTTCAGCAAATTCACTCGAATTCTTGGGAAGAAAACCATGTGATTTCTAAAAATTTTAATCTACAGAAAAAGCAACAATTCTTTCATGAAATTGATGATGAGAACCAGTACGATCTAATTTATTTTGATGCCTTTGGAGCTCGTGTTCAACCCGGTTTGTGGACTGAAGAAATTTTCGCTAAAATGTTTGAAGCTCTTCAAGAAGGAGGAGTTTTAGTTACTTATTCTGCCAAAGGTTCTGTTAGAAGAGCTATGCAAGCAGTGGGGTTGGTCGTAGAAAGATTGCCTGGGCCTCCAGGAAAACGAGAAATGTTGAGAGGGACGAAGCATTCTGCCTAGCGATATCTTAAAAACAAAAGTTTAAAGATCTAACTTATTAGCACCAGTAACTTTTAATGCATCATTCTGAATAAAACCAATAATAGTCAATTCCTTTTGCACTTCTATACTTGTTTTTAGAATGGTAAAACTACCTCGATATTGATTGTTTAATTCTAAGACTACTTCCTTAAAGACTACATTCGTATTGGTTAATGTTTTATCACTGTTTTCGCCACTTTTAATTTTTGTGATACAATTTTGAAGGACAAAGGCCAGTTTTAAGTTTTTATTTTTGATATCACCAGAAACCTCATAATTTAAAACAGTATCTCCGTCAGCGTTTTTACTAGAAGAAAAAGTGATGCTATTTTCAGGTGCTTCTTTTATATACTTTTTAATCTTCTTTCTTAATTTTGATTCATTAGAACCAATAAAATGATCTTGACCATTTACAACAATCTGAGGAGTGTATACTTGCTTTCTTTTAAACTGGTCGGCATACTTATATTGTATTTCAGTAAATTCTCTTTTGCTAAAAGGATCTGCCCAGCCCAATCGATTCCAATAATCTACATGGTAAGATAAAACGTACACTTTTTGCTCTTTGTATTCATTATTAACCTTTTCAATTAACTTGTCAGCTGGAGGGCAGCTACTGCAACCTTGAGAGGTAAATAGTTGAACTAAAACAAAAGGCTCTTCTTTAGTATTTGTTTCTGTATTTAGTAATGAAAGCGTTAGCAGTAGGTAAGAGAGGAATTTCATGCAATTTTAAATTTTAAGCTAAGGTCGGAATGATTCTAAAGACTTAACAAGAAACAATACTATATTAATGTTAAATTTTTATCTTAGTATTTTTAAATAAGACGTTAAAAAAAGAATTTACCCTTAAAGGTTATTTAATTACAGTTAATATGGAATTTCAAAGAAGATTTGGTAAAAGGAAAAGAGCCAACCCCAAAAAGGGAATTATGTTGGTGTTGCTATTAGCACTTGTTTTATTCCTTTGGTTTCAGGCGGAAAATATTATTACTAAATTATTCAATTAGGCTATTTTTTAAAGCGTCTATCTTTCCAATTGTATTTGCTGCTTAGTGTTTTAAAAACAATAAACGTACTAAAGAAAGGATAGAAAAGACTACTAAAAATATAGCTTTTGATTTTTATTTGATTTTTATAAAATCTAGATATGATATCTAAGAAATAATAGTCAACCATTATTTTTATTGCAATAGGTACAATTAGTTTTAAAAAATTTTCTCGAAACAGAAATAAGTTGATGACAGCCAATATCCAAGAAAGGTTTGTCAAGAAAACGAGAATTCCTACATAGGTGCCAAACCATAATTTAGAAGAACTTGACTTAGCCGCCCATCGCATTCTCTGATGAATAACGTTTTTCCATGTAAGTAATGGAAATGTTTTAACAAGTGCAGATCTTGATTTTAAAAAATGAACGGCTTCAGGGTATTTTTTATAAAACTTCTCGAATAAGAAAATGTCGTCACCACTTGCAATATTGTTATTTCCTTGAAACCCATTCAATTCTAAAAAAGTTTGTCTTTTGTAAGCAAGATTAGCGCCATTGCATAAAAAGGGTTTTCCAATGCCAAACCCACCAATAGTTGCTCCTTGTAAACTTAGGAATTCAAACAATTGAAAATTTTCTATAAACGAATCATTTGTTTTATATATAACAGGGCCGACAATCATTTTAGAATCTATACTTGTGGTATATTCATTAAAGACTTGAAGCCAATTGTCAGGAAGAATACAATCTGCATCTGTTGTAAGAATCCATTCGTGTTTTGCAATTTTAATGGCAGTTTCTATTGCATCTTTTTTAGGAGAATTGGAAACTCTATGATTCCTAATAATTTGATAGCTGATATTTGTGCCAGATAGTGTTTTTTGAATAATTTTAACAGATGCATCAGTAGAATCATCATCTATAAAAATGACTTCAAAAAGTGTTCTGCTATATTGAATAGCATTTAGTGAATCTAATAACATAGGTAAATGATTCTCTTCGTTTCTAAAAGGAATAAGAATTGAAAAACTTCCCTTAGGACCTTGCTCTGAAAAATCAAACTCAGGCACCTTTTGAAATCCTTCAGCGAATCTGGCCATCAGAAATGCATATGCTATAGAAAGTATTATGAGTATAACAATCATACTGCTGTTTTAGGTCGAAAGGTTAAGACAAAATAGCTTCCTATAATTGCGGCAAAGGCAAAGTTTAAAATCCACATTAATGTAGAAATCGATACTATGATTATTGGGCTTACGTCAAAAAAGCCGAAAACAATTAATGCAACTGAACCTTTTATTACAAAATCAAATAATGACAACATCGGTATTATAGAAGATATTAAATACATACTAGAAATACATGCCATTGTATTGATATAAGAAATGTCTACATCAAAGATGAGGGTCAAGAAATAAAATTGATGGGAAAAGATAATATATCTCCATAGAGAGATGCTAAGTACTAATTGATGAGTCCGTTTTTTGATAGAACGTAAGTACTTTGCAGTTTTAGAAGTGTAATTTATTAGAAAAGGAATTTTATTGAATGAGATTATAAGGAGTATTAAAGATAGTATGAAGCTAAAAATCAAAACAGTTGTATTTTTTTTAGGAATATGTTTTGAGAAGTTAGTAAACAAAAAAACAAAACCAATACTACCGGTAAGCAAAGTGATAATTAATTGATAAAAGTTGCCTATAAAATTTAAAGCGAAGATCTCTTTTCTCTGGTTCTTTGAATAGTACAAAGCTTTGGCTCCATATTCTCCAATTCTATTCGGAGTCACTAAGGAGAATGTTAATGATGATAAACTTTGTTTAGCAGCTTCAATCCATGAGGTTTTTTGAACTTTTCTTGCTAAAACGCGCCATTTAGTAATTTCTAAAAACCAGTTTAAAAGTGAAAAAAACAACAAAAAAACAATGTTTTTTAGAGAAAAAACATCAAAATTGATTAAAATCGAGTAAAAATCATTAAAATTGATTTTCTGATTATAAGCAATTCTTTCATAAATGAAATAGCCACAAACAATAACTATGAGTAGTTTTAAGACAAGCCATAAGAATTGTTTAGATTTGTAAGACATCATAACAAAGAACGTAAAAATTGAGCGTAGAAAAAATCATTTTAGGAGTAGACCCAGGAACCACCATTATGGGATTTGGATTGATTAAAATTGTGGGGAAGAAAATGGAGTTTTTACAAATGAATGAATTGAACCTCAAGAAGTATGACGATCATTACCTTAAATTAAAACTTATTTTTGAAAGAACCATTGAATTGATAGATACACATAATCCAGATGAAATAGCTATTGAAGCACCTTTCTTTGGAAAGAATGTACAATCGATGTTAAAGTTAGGAAGAGCTCAAGGAGTTGCTATGGCAGCTGGTTTGTCTAGAGAAATTCCAATTACCGAATATTTGCCAAAGAAAATTAAAATGGCCATTACTGGAAATGGAAATGCAAGTAAAGAACAGGTAGCTAAAATGTTGCAAAGTATGTTGGGATTAAAAACACTTCCTAAAAACTTAGATGCAACAGATGGATTGGCAGCAGCAGTTTGTCATTTTTACAACATGGGGAAAATCGCTCAAGGAAAAAGCTATACAGGGTGGGATGCTTTTGTAAAACAAAATCCGAAGAAAGTTAAATGATTTAATGTAATAATGAGCTAATTAATAAATTCAACTAACAACTAGTATTGTCCGGAATCTACATCCATATCCCTTTTTGCAAACAAGCATGCTTTTATTGTGATTTTCATTTTTCTACGTCACTTAAAAAGAAAGATGAGTTGATTGCTAGTTTGATCAAAGAAATTGAACTTCGTAAGAACGAATTGAACAATGAAGTGGTAGAAACCATCTATTTTGGAGGAGGTACACCAAGTATGTTATCTCAATTAGAAATAGATGCGATTATTCAAGCTGTTTATCAAAATCATGAAGTCGTTTCTAATCCAGAAATTACATTGGAGGCCAATCCAGATGATTTAAATGAAGAAAAAATCAAAGAGTTAGCCCAAAGTAAAATTAACAGGTTAAGTATTGGGATACAATCTTTTTTAGAGCAAGATTTGAAGTTAATGAATAGAGCTCATAATTCTGATGAAGCTAGAGAGTGTTTATCCATGGCGATTCGTTACTTTGAAAATATTTCATTGGATTTAATCTATGGAATCCCTGGATTGTCCAATGAACAATGGAGAGGAAATATCCAAACAGCATTGTCTTTTGGTATCCCTCATATTTCTAGCTATGCACTCACAGTTGAACCAAAAACAGCATTAGCATTGTTAATTAAAAAAGGAAGAATTGAGGATGTAAACGATGCACAAGCACAGGAACAGTTCTATATTTTAACAGAGGAATTAGAGAAGGTAGATTTTGTGCATTATGAGCTATCAAACTTTGGTAAGGAAGGGTTTTTTAGTAAAAACAATTCAGCCTATTGGCAAGGAAAATCATATTTAGGAATCGGGCCATCGGCACATTCTTTCGATGGGAAACAACGAAGCTGGAATGTGAGAAATAATTCGAAATACATCGAAGGAATTCAGGAAAACATATTACCAATTGAACGAGAAACGTTATCAAAAACCGATCAATATAATGAGTATATCATGACTGGTATACGAACCATTTGGGGGGTGTCAATACAAAAGGTAGAATTAGACTATGGGAAAGAATATGTAAACTATTTAATGCAACAATCTGAGAAGCATAGAAAAGAAGATTTGTTGTATATTGAGGAAGGAAAACTAAAAACAACACCAAAAGGAAAATTTTTATCAGATGGTATTGCCTCTGATCTATTTAAACTGAACGAATCTTGATCGCAGAAATAAAATACAATTCCAAAAAATATTGCATAGATCTATCAAAACCTATTGATATTTCCATCGCAATTGATCCGTCAAAAGAAAATGTAAACGCCTGGTATATTGGTCCGCCTAAAATATACCCAGTAGCTACCGATGAATGGGTTGGAAGTGTTGCTCAAGGAGCCGATGTGAATTTTAATATGATTGAATTCAATCCACATTCGCATGGAACACATACAGAAACGGTTGGTCATATTACTGAAAAAGCGCAATCTATTAATAAGCATTTGAACCAGTTTTTCTTTTTAGCAGAGGTTGTAACCATTCCACCTGAAGAAAAAGATGGTGATTTTGTGATTACCAAAAGACAATTGCAGTTTGCTTTGGGAAATAAGAAGAGAGATGCCATTGTAATTCGTACACTACCTAATTTAGATGATAAAAAGTCGATGCAGTATTCGAATACCAATCCGATTTATATGTTAGAAGAAGCTGCTATTTATTTACGAGAAAAAGGCATCAAACATTTACTAATAGACCTTCCTTCTGTTGATCGAGAAAAAGATGAAGGAGAGCTTAAATCGCACAATGCTTTCTGGAATACAGCTGGAAAACTAAGAATGGACGCTACAATTACCGAATTCATTTTTGTTCCTAATACAGTAGCAGATGGTACGTATTTCTTAAACTTAATGGTAGCACCATTTGAGAACGATGCTAGTCCGAGTAAGCCGGTTTTGTTTGAGCTTACTTCCTGAGCTTAGATTTTTTATTTTTAAATAGTACTATAAATTTAATTAACTATATCGTTATACAACTGTTTAGCGTTTATTTTGTGTCCAAAATGGCTTTTGTAATTACTTTTATGATTCCCATCGGGCCATCTATATACAATTGTTGTTCTCTTTCTATATAGGTAAGTGTAAACCACTTTCCTTGTAGTTTTTTATTTGAACCCCAGCCTTGGTTGTCTGAGTTTACTTTAGAATCTTCTAGTTCTATTCCAAACTCAAAATTGTCAATAGTAGAACCTCCAAAATCTAAGGTTTCACCAGATTCATTTTCAAAAGTGTAATGTTCTGCATCACCCAATCTAAACTCTTTAAATTTCGCTTTTATAGTAAATTCTTCTTGTGTTATATCATCTTTCACTTTTCTAACCGTAGTGTCTAAAATAGCTTTTGTAATGACAAGCAAGGGTATAGAATCGTTTAAAAACTTAGGATTCTCTTTTTTAGTATAAGTAATATGAAACCATTTTTCTTGAAGTTGATAGCTAATGCCCCAGCCTTTGTTATATTCGCTAGTTTCAGATTCGTTTAACTTTTCTACAAAGTCAAAAGTATCAGTATCTATATCTTCAAAATAAATTGATGTACCTGATTCGGTTTTAAATTCTAAAGAATAGGGTTGGTCGTCTTTCAATTCAAACCAACTAAATTGAGCAGTTATTTTATATTCCTTTTGAACTGTTTCTTCAGACGTTATTGTTTTGTCAACCAAAACAGGTTTTTTCTTTTCGGTTTGTTTCTCTGCTTTATTTGAGCAAGAAGCTAGAAGTAATAAGCTTAGAAATAAAAAAAGCACTTGTTTCATAGGATTCGTTTTAAAATGAATATTGAAGACAGACATAAACGAATTTATTTTAAAAAATACTCATAAACAAGTGAACGGAAAGAAATTGAGCGTTTAAGATCGTTTTAATAATAAACAATATCCTCAGAACCTTCTATTTTCATTTTGTTTTCTCCAGCCTTAAAACCTGACATTAATGCAAGTGTAACAGGTTTTATTAAGGTGTCTTTTATAGTCAATTTTTCAAATATTTCTTCGGAATGTCTTTCCCGTCGTTATCACTTATTGCCCAAACCATGTTGGCAATCCACCAACGATTGTCAGTATAGACCAATTGATAGCTATTGACACCCCAAGCTTTCTCACCTTCAGAATCTTCGCCGTAGAAACTCTGAATTACTTGAGCAATTCCGTTATATTGTTCAATAATATGCCCTTTACCAGTTTCATAATATCCATTAGAATAGTATTCATCAGTTAAAGTCTCTAGAAAGGTTTTTAAATCCATGGTTTCATGGAGAGATTGTCCGTTTTCTTTTCCTACCACTGTAAAATGAGCTGTAGGCAAAAACAAGGTTTTAAAATAGGCAGTGTCAATTTTAGACCCCTTTTCCACAGTGATAATTTTCTGCGTTTCGTTGACAATACTCTCAATGTTTTGAAAGATTTTTTTGTCTTGTGCTTGGGCCTGCGTAGCACAAATAACAATTAGAAATAAAACAATTCTTTTCATGATGGATTCAGTTAGTTGCACAAAAATCACAAAAGATTTTTATCTTAGATGCAACAAAATGTTAATTAACAAGACTTTATAAAAATGAAAACATCATTAAAACTAGAAGAGTTAGGACAATTTGTATTCGGAATCTTTCTGTTTACTCAACTATCATTTGCATGGTGGTGGTTTTTAGCACTTATTTTATTACCAGATATTGGAATGATAGGGTATCTAATAAACTCTAAAGCAGGAGCCTTACTTTACAATCTATTTCATCATAAAGGAATTGCGTTAGCCATCCTAATAGCAGGAGTATATTATCAAATGGAATACTTGGAATTAGCAGGAGTTATTCTTTTTGCGCATTCAGCGATGGATCGACTTTTTGGATACGGATTGAAATATCCAGATAGTTTTTCAAATACCCATTTAGGAAAGGTAGGGAAGGAGAAATAACTATTCTTTTGAAAGGAATTTATTAGCAGTCTCTTTTAAAAAGAGGAGATCTTTTGACTTTCCTAGCTTATTAGTTTTAGGGATCTCATTTAGAAAGGAAGCTACAAATATATGAGCTGTTAAATAAGCTCCTAGTCGAGAAGGGTGACTTTCATCTGGGTCGTATAATTCTATGTTTGGACGTAATTTTCGTACCGAAGCCCAAGCTTCTCCCACAGGAACAAGTAAAGCATCATTAGAGTCTGCAATTTCAGTATATACTTTGGTAATCTGTTCTTGCTGATGAGGTGCGTATCCTCTTGCCCAAGTCAAATAAAAATAAGGTTTAGCACCAGATTTTCTTATAAAATCTGAGAATAATTTTGAATATTTCCGAAGACTATCAGGCTTTTTTATAGCAACCATACTATGTCCTTGTAGAACTACAATATCAAATTTCCCTTCTTTTATTCTTTGCTTCGTTTTTAAAGTCCTTAGGTTTAACCAATGCTGACGAAGTCTTGCTCCTCCAAGAGTACTCATTTCTGTGACTAATTTCGTTTTAGTATTATTTGAAATAGTAGCAACCATTTTAGGCATATCTTCATAATAGGTATAACTATTCCCTACAAACAAAACTCTGAGTGTGTCTTTTTCAAGTTGAGTTTGAGCATTGGAATTGATGCCAATAAAAAGGAAACAAGTAGTTAAAAAAAAGGAATAAATTGTTTTCTTCATACTTGAAAGTTAAAACTAATTATCTTTATAAAAAAATAGTTAAAGGAATGAACATCGAGCAACTTCGCAATTATTGTATTTCTAAAAAAGGAGTCATAGAAGAGTTTCCGTTTGATTTCGACACACTTGTGTTTAAAGTAATGGGAAAGATGTTTGCATTAGCACCATTATCTAGATGGGAGCAAGGGATTGAAACCATGAATTTGAAATGTGACCCAGAATGGTCTCTAGAACTGCGTGATGAATATGAAAGTATTAATGCAGGGTTTCACATGAACAAAAAACATTGGAATACTATTGAAGCGAACAAAGATGTGTCAGACCAGTTTTTATTTGAATTAATTGATCATTCTTATGACTTAGTGGTAAAAGGATTGACAAAAAAAATGAAAGCAGAACTGGAAAATATCTAAAGTAAGTAGCCATGAACATTGAACAACTTCGCGAATATTGCATCACCAAAAAAGGAACTACAGAAGAATTTCCTTTTGACAATGATACTCTGGTCTTTAAGGTTATGGGGAAGATGTTCATCTTAGTGCCTCTAGATCGATGGGAAAGAGCACAAGAGCTATGTGTTCTTAAATTCGATCCAGAATGGGCATTAGAATTGAGAGATTCGTATGATGGAATTATAGGCGGATTTCAAATGGGAAGAAGTCCAGATGCAAAGTATGTAAATGCAAAACATTGGAATACGGTTGAGAATCATAAAGATGTTTCTGATGCGTTTTTAAGAGAGTTAATTGATCATTCTTACAACTTGGTCATTAAAGGATTCACAAAAAAAATGAAAGAAGAATTTAAAAACCTTTAGTCTCTTAAACGATACTGAGAAGGTGTCTTTTGCTTTACTGTTTTAAACTGACGATTAAAATTAGATAAGTTTCCAAATCCACATTGATAAGCAACTTCAGAGATAGACAATTCATTTTTATTCAATAATAACTTACTGGCATTTTCAACACGAAGCTCATTCAAAAACTGGACATAGGTTTTGTTAGTCCGTTTTTTAAAATATTTACAAAATGCATTTTTTGTCATAGAAGCCACTTCAGAAATTGAATCTAAAGAGATGCTCTGATCATAATGATCCATGGTGTAACTCATTACATCCTGCATTCGCTTCCCCTCGTTAGCAGAATAGTTTTTCTCATAAACAAAAGAAGATAACGCTTGTTTTTTGGCTTTAGAGACAAGTTTCAGTATTTGTAAAAGAGTCACAAAACGGTCAAGTTTACTTTTAGTTTTTAATGATATGAAGGCTTGTTCTAGCTGCTTTACGTTCGATAATACTTTAAATCCATTTTCAACACGATTAAAAAAAGAAGTAATTTCAGAGAGTTCTTCGAGTTCAAAAAAAGCTTCACCAAAACCATCTTTTGTAAAGAACAAAGAAAGCATGTGTGACTTTACATCAGAACTCGGTTCACTCTTAAAAACATGAGGCAAATTACTTCCAATAGCCAAGACATCTCCTTTTTTATAATGAGAAATGGTATCCCCGATGATTAAGGTTCCTTCACCTTCTAGGATATAACTTAACTGAATCTCTTGATGTTGATGAAACTTATCATAGAAGATGTATTCATGATCTTCTTGATAAATCAGGGCGTCTTTTGTAGGCTTTGGTATTTGAAAAGGCAAAACTTTCATAATTCAAAGATATGCAAATACTACTCATAATTGTCAATAAACTAAGTTTTGAGGATAATATTGTATTAACAATGGATAAAAAGAGATTAAAGAGGATTACATTCTTGCCTTAATTTTACATCATCATAAATACACAAAGATGAGCATACAATGGAATGGCGTAATGCCAGCCGTGTTTACATGGTTGAAAGAGTCAAAATCAGGCTCTCTTGAAATTGACCTTGATGCAACACAAAAACAGGCAGCAGGTATTTTAAAAGCTAAAGGAAAGGGCGGAAGCAGAATGAGCGGACTTGTCGGTTCTGGAACTCTAGGTGAGAATAGCTACCTGAGCACCAAGCAGCGTCTTTCCTTACTTAAATCCCTTTCTGAGGTTGCTAAAGAATACAATGTCCCGTTGATTAGCGGAGCAGCAGCAGAAACTAAGGAAGAACTTGCTAAAATCGTTGAAGGACTTGCAACAGTTGGAGTTGATACAGTCATGGTCATGCCACCAAAAACTAAGGCGGTTCCTTCTGAAAAAGAAATGTATGAGTACTATGCACTTTCTGAAGCAACTGCAAAAGATGTAGGCGTAACAGTTATGCCTTATAACAATCCTGATGCAGCCGGTTATCATGCGCTCTCAACAGACCTTCTTAAAAGACTTTCTGTTCTTCCTAAGGTAACTGCTCTTAAAATATCGACTATAGATGTTTCAATTATTGAAACCTTGGTGTTAGAGAACAAAGATTTAAAAGTTTTGGCAGGAGTAGACACGGTCACTGTGTATGCAGGACTCGCTGGAGCAAGTGGTGGAATTACAGGTGTAGGTACTATCTTCCCAAAAGCAAGTGTTACTATGCAGGAGTATGTTTTAAATGGAGAATGGGCTGAGGCAAACAAAATTTCTCAGGCTTTAAACTCATTATCGTATCTTGATGCTCAGCCGTTGCTTATGGAATATCTTAAGCTTGCTATGGGAATTCATCATAATGATGTTGCTGGAGGGCTTCGTACTTTTGGTAAGAAATTAACTCAACAGCAAATTGATGATGTCCGTGCAAGATATATTCTAGCAAAAGAAAGACTTGAAGTTCTGGACTTAATAGGTTAAGCCTTTCAAATATTTAAAAAAATAGCTTACAAACTAGTAAATTTGAAAAAACATTTAAAAATAAGTAAGGATGATTACAGGACAAAATTATATTGGTAACTCGTTATCTGCTAAAGGAAATAAAACATTCAAAACGTTCAATCCTTTACTTAATATAGAAAATTCAACTTCTTTTACTGAAGCCTCAAATGAAGAAATTAATGAAGCTGCTACTTTAGCCTCAGAAGCTTTTAAAGAATATATTAAAGTGTCAGGGCAGCGAAAAGCTGAATTTTTGAGCGCCATTGCTGATGAAATATTGGATTTAGGAGACGAGTTGATAACAACTTATTGTTCAGAATCAGGTTTGCCTGAAGGAAGAGCCAAAGGAGAACGAGGAAGAACTATCGGACAATTAAAAGCTTTTGCAACTCATTTAGAACAAGGTTCTTGGGTAGAAGCAAGTATAGATACAGCTCAACCAGACCGCGCACCTTTACCTAAAGTAGATTTACGTAAAATGTTAGTTCCATTAGGACCTATTGTTGTTTTCGGAGCCTCTAATTTTCCACTGGCGTTTTCAACAGCAGGAGGAGATACAGCAGCAGCTTTAGCGGCCGGTTGTCCTGTGATTGTAAAGTCACATCCAATGCACGCTGGTACAGGAGAAATGGTCTCATCAGCAATTATAAAAGCAGCTAAAAAAACAGGAATGCCAAACGGAGTTTTCTCCAACCTTAATAGTAGTGGAATAGAAGTAGGCCAGGCTTTGGTAAAACACCCTCAAGTAAAAGGAGTTGGTTTTACAGGAAGCATTCGAGGAGGAAGAGCCTTATTCGACTTAGCAGCACAAAGACCAGAACCAATTCCGGTTTTTGCAGAAATGGGAAGCATCAACCCTGTTGTTTTATTGCCAGAAGCTTTAAACGAAAAAGGGACAGATTGGGCAAAGACCTATGCAGGTTCAATTACATTAGGATCTGGGCAATTTTGTACAAACCCTGGATTACTATTAGGTGTTAAGAGTGAGTCTTTAAATAACTTTGCACAAGTCCTTGCGGAAGAAATTGTCAAAGTAGAACCATCTTGTATGTTGCACCCAAACATTGTTGGAGCCTATGAAAGTAACAAAGCAAATGCAATTGCTCAAGAGGGAATTGAAGTATTAGCAGGCTATTCTGAAGACGTAAAGAATAATTATGGATGTCAAGCAGTTTCTAAAGTAGATGGAAAAACATTTTTAGAGAATACAGCCTTACACCACGAAGTATTCGGACCTTTTTCTTTACTAGTAGAATGTGATAATGAAGAGCAATTAGCAGAAGTTATCACACAATTAGAAGGACAGCTAACAGGGACAATTATTGGCTCTGAAAATGAAGTTGCTAATAATCCAAACATTGTTGCTGCTATGCAAAACAGAGTAGGGCGAATCATTTTTAATGGAGTTCCTACTGGAGTTGAAGTATGTCCGTCTATGTTACATGGTGGACCTTATCCAGCGTCAACCGACTCAAGGTTTACGGCAGTTGGAGTAGATTCAATTAAACGATGGGTACGTCCATTTAGTTTTCAATCATGGCCAAATAACTTATTACCTGAAGAATTAAAAAACGAAAATTCATTAGGTATTTTGAGAAACATAAATGGAATAATGACTACTGATAAAATATAAATACATGAAAATATTCAGACTCTTTGGGCTTTTAACTTTACTAAGTTTTATAGGATGTAAAAACACTTCATCAAGTGAACAACTAAAAGCAATCATTGCAAACTATGAAGAGCCCAGAGAGTATGATTATGAAACAAATGAATCTGTAGAAAATACCATTAAATTTTACCAAGCCGAATCTGATTTTGCTAAAAAAGTAAAACAAGAGTTAAACTTGATTTCTACTGAAGGTTTATCTGAAACTGATCAAATTTCAAAGGAGTTATTAGAGTTTGTTCTTCAGGATAAAATAGATAGACATACATTTAAAATGTATCTAAATCCTATTACAAATGAAAGAGCCTTTCATTTGAATTTAAGTAGAAAGGCAAACAAAAAGTTGAAAAACGAACAAGATGTTAAAGATTATTTTGCAGCCTTAGAAAAGTTACCTGCTAGAATTGATTATAATTTAAATTTGTTGAGAGAAGGTGTTAAACTAGGTATTTCTCAACCAAGAGAAGTATTTGGCGATTATGGTTTCTCTTATGATAAGCATATTATTTCAGATGCAACCATGAGCGAATTTTATACACCTTTCCTTCAATTGCCAGCATCTCTTTCTACAGCAAAAAAAGATTCAATACTAAAAGCAGCTAGTGTTAGTATTCATCAAAATGTCATCGATCAGTACAAGAAGATAAAAACCTATTTTGAAACTGACTACTTTCCAAATACAAGAAAAGGGTTAGGAGTTACGACTGTTCCTGATGGGAAAGAGTTTTATCAGAATAGAATTAATTTTTACACCACAAGCACAAAATATTCTGCGGATGATATCCATCAAATTGGATTAAAAGAGGTGGCTCGTATCAAAGCAGAAATGGAAACCATTATTGCCGATGTAAACTTCAAAGGGAGCTTTGCCGACTTCCTACATTTTTTACGTACGGATGAGCAATTCTATGCAAAAACACCCAAAGAATTGATGATGTTTGCAAGAGATGTAGCTAAGAGAATAGATGGCGAATTGCCAAAATATTTTAAAACATTGCCAAGAAAACCTTACGGAGTTGTTCCGGTTCCTGCTGTTATAGCTCCTAAATATACTGCAGGAAGATATTCAGGTTCAAGAAGCGAAATTACTGCAGGATTTTATTGGGTGAATACCTATAACTTACCAAGTAGAACTTTGTATACAATTCCAGCTCTAACAGCTCATGAAGCCGTTCCTGGACATCATTTGCAAATTTCATTAAATAATGAATTGCCTAAGACCATTCCAGCTTTTAGAAGAGGTTTGTATATGTCTGCTTATGGAGAAGGCTGGGGCTTATACTCTGAGACTTTAGCAGATGAAATGGGTATCTATACGACACCTTATGAGAAATTTGGAAAACTAACCTATGAAATGTGGCGAGCTTGTAGATTGGTTGTAGACACTGGGGTACATGCAAAAAATTGGACAAGACAGCAAGTTATTGATTATATGGCTTCAAATACGGCATTGTCAATTCACGAAGTTACTACCGAGACAGACAGATATATCTCTTGGCCTGGTCAAGCATTGTCGTATAAAGTTGGAGAAATAAAAATTAGGCAACTCAGAAAGCAAGCCGAAGAGCAGTTGGGAGAAAAATTTGATGTGAGAGATTTTCATGAAGTAATTTTAGGAGAAGGAACCGTAACCTTATCAATTTTAGAAAGAAGAGTGCTTAGTTATATAGAGAAAAATAAAAATGAGTAGATCAATTTTTGAATGCATAGACGGGCATACTTGTGGCAATCCCGTTAGAGTTGTTAAAAGTGGACATCCAAACTTAGTTGGAGCTTCGATGAGTGAGAAAAGACAACACTTCATTAAGGAATTCGATTGGATTCGAACAGGCCTCATGTTTGAGCCTCGAGGCCATGATATGATGAGTGGTTCTTTTTTATATCCGCCCCACAATCCAGAAAATGACTTTGCCATTTTATTCTTAGAAACTTCAGGTTCTTTACCGATGTGCGGACATGGAACTATTGGAACGATTACCATTGGATTAGAAGAAGGATTAATCACACCAAAAGAACCAGGAAAAGTGAGAATGGAAGCGCCAGCTGGATTGGTGAATATAGAATATCAGCAAACCGGAAATAAAGTAGATTGGGTAAAGTTGACCAATGTAAAGAGTTATTTAGCAGCTGAAAATTTAACAGTAGAATGCCCTGAATTAGGAGAAATTACATTTGATGTTGCCTACGGTGGAAACTTTTATGCCATTGTAGATCCTCAAAAAAACTTCTCTGGAATTCACGATTTTACTGCGAGTCAAATTGTTCAATATTCTCAGGTAGTAAGGAATAGAATTAAAGAAAAATATCCAAATCAGTTTATTCATCCAGAAGATAATAGTATTCGAGATGTCACTCATTTATTATGGACAGGGAACACAATTGATCCCAATTCACATGGAAGAAATGCTGTCTTTTATGGTGAAAAAGCAATCGATAGATCGCCTTGTGGAACGGGAACATCAGCACGTTTGGCACAATTACACGCCAAAGGAAAATTACAAAAAGGTGAAGAGTATATTCACGAAAGTTTTATTGGAAGCACTTTTGTAGGGTGCGTAGAAGAAGAAACGACTCTTGGAGATTTCTCTGCGATTATTCCTAGTGTAAAAGGATGGGCAAAAATTTACGGATACAATACCATCATTATCGATGATGAAAATGATCCGTATGCTCATGGGTTTTCGGTGATCTAAATAATGTATAAATGAATTAATGTACTAATATTTCTTAAAAAATGATTGGAAGTTCATTGCTACATTTATACATTGTTACATTGAATGAAATGATACATTAGTTAAATGAAAAAAGTAGTCATTATCGGCGGCGGAATCATCGGATTAAGTACCGCTTATTATCTTCAAAAAGAAGGTTATCAAGTAACTGTGATTGATAAATCTGATTTTTCAAAAGGAGCATCTTATGTAAATGCGGGTTATATCACACCGAGTCACATTATTTCGTTGGCAGCGCCAGGAATCATAACCAAAGGTTTGAAGTGGATGTTGAATCCCGCTAGTCCGTTTTATGTAAAACCTAGATTGGATGCCGATTTTCTAAAATGGGGACTGGCTTTCAAACGATCTGCAACCAAACAGAAAGTTGCACAATCCATTCCTGTGATCAAAGACATAAACATCTTCAGTAGAGAGCTGTATGAGGATATGAAAGCTTCGGGTGATATGAAGTTCCACTACGAACGAAAAGGCTTGTTAATGGCCTACAAAGATGAAAAAGTAGGAGAAGAAGAGTGGGAAGTGGGACAAAAAGCGATGGAACTCGGATTAAAAGTAGAAAACCTGTCTGCTAAGCAAGTTGAAGAGCTAGAGCCCAAAGCCAATTTGGATGTCAAAGGAGCGGTGTATTTTCATTCTGATGCTCATATGACACCTCATGATTTTATGGGAGAGATGTTGAGTTACCTAAAAGCGAACGGTGTCGAAATATTAGCAGAAGAAGAAGTGAAAGATTTAGAAATTTCAAACAATACAATCTCAAAAATCATAACAGACAAAAGAGAAATTGCAACAGACGAGGTTGTAATGGCAGCTGGAAGTTGGAGCCCGTTATTGACTCAAAAACTCGGAATTAAAATGTTGCTGCAGGCAGGGAAAGGTTATCGAATTAATGTAGCAAGAGAAACCAATATTACCATCCCGGCTGTGCTCTGTGAAGCCAAAGTAGCGGTAACACCAATGAACGGATTTACGCGTTTTGCAGGAACCATGGAAATTGCAGGAATCAATGATAAAATCAATCCTGTTCGTGTGAATGCAATCGCAAAAGCAGGAGAACGTTATTACAAAGGATTAGAAATTACAGCTCAAGAAAAAGCATTAGCTGAATCTGGATTACGCCCTTGTACGCCAGACGGATTACCCTATATTGGACGTTCTTCGAAATGTAAAAATCTAACCATTGCTACGGGACATGCCATGATGGGTTGGAGTCTAGGCCCTGCCACAGGAAAGATCATTACTGAAATTATCTCAGAGCAAAAAGCGTCATTGGATTTGAGCCCGTTTGCAGTAGAGAGGAGGTTTTAATCTTATTCTATTGCTAATTATAAGCTACGGGTCGTAATTCTCCTGTTTTTCTTGATTTTTCAGTTAGTTTATTATTGAAACGGATTAGAGATCTTCTATTTAATTCTTTCCATACCTTATTTGATCTGTAAATTTTTGCATCAATAGTACCATATTCAATCTCATCAATGGAGCCAAAGTATAATAAGAAATCTGCGTAATCTTCTTTAAGTGTGCCTTTAGGTTTTGTTGAATTTGTTGTAGGCATGGGATTTGTACTTGCACTATTTTGATTTGAAGTTCTCATCACCATTCTTCTAGGGCCAGGTAATTTTCCAATCCATGTATTTTTCAATTTAGTAATTGTTCCTTTCGGCCAATTCCTTAGCTTCTTTTCCATGGCTTTGTTTGCTCTTCCTAAACCAGATGTTGCCAGGATTACTGTAACTGTATTTGGATGTGTTTTTTCTATAATTCCATTTACTTTTTTAGCATTTGTATAACCAAAATGTGCCCCTCCATTTATTAATAGTGCTTTTTGTTTTTTATTGAGAACTTCTTCTATTGCAGTTTTGGCATAAAATTTATTTCTACTTCCTCTGGCAGTGATGTATTCTTTGTTTGTATTTACATTCATCCATTCAATAGGTGGGTCGGCAGCAATAACTCTAATTTGATACCTTTTAGGGTTTTTGTTATTCAATTCTCTAATGGTTTTTAAAAAAATATAATATACATCCACGCTCCATGCGTCAACAGGTGATTGTGTGGTATTCATCCAAACTTTTTGTAGCTCACTAAGAGGAACATCCTCGCCAGAAATATATTTATCAAGTGTTTTTTGATAAAGTGCATTTCCTGATTCTATTAAAATAGCATTTACGTTTTTGTAAAAACCTTCACTTTGTACTAACTTGGTTAGAAATTGATAGAGTTGTTTATGTCCGTGTGTTTCTCCAATAGCTATTAGAGGTTTTTCTTTAAAAAGGGCTATGATTTTTGTAATTCCATCTTCTGGAATTTGTTTGACCTGACTGAATGCAATGTTTGAAATTAGAACGAGAAGTAATACTATTTTTTTCATGAGTTTAATTTAGTTGATATATCAATTATTTTAAACTTTGACTAAAATAATATCAAAAGGTTTATTCTGGAAGAAATTTTTTTAAAAAATATTGATTGCAGATTAGAGAGCGACTATCTGATTGTAAAAAGTAACAATTTTAATTTCTAAAGGTTAGAATGCTACTTCTCCTTTTGCTGATGTTGTTAGCCTTGAAGTGTTCTATGCGTTTTTCTACCTTCTTTAACGATGATGTTAATACACTCCTCTATATCTTTTCTTGTGGTTCTAAAATTTACAATGCATGTTCTCAAACAATATTTTTTTGCGACGATAGCATTGGATAAAAACATTTCTCCGCCTTTCTGCAATTCATTCAATAATTCTTCATTCAACGTATTTAAATAAGTCTCTTTTTGTTCACCTTTTTCTTCGAGGTTCTTAGGGATATATCGAAGTGTTGTAATGCTTAAATTTTGAGTTACTGCTTCTAATTCTTGATGCTTTCCTGCCAATTCATAGAAGTATTTCGATAATTCTATATCTTCTTTGATCAATTTCGTATACCCATTACTCCCGACTTGTTGTAGTGCAAGCCATACTTTTAAAGCTCTGAAACCACGGGAATTCTGAAGTCCATATTCGAAGTAGTTTAGAGATCCACCTTCTTCAGTTAAACTGAAATTATAATATTCTGGATGTGAACTATAGGTGTCTATAAGATGCTTTGGGTTTTTTACCAAGGTACACCCTGCTTCTAAGGGACTATAGAGCCATTTATGTGGGTCAAGTGCAATGGAATCAGCTTCTTTGAGGCCTTTAAATACTTCTTTTAACTCAGGGATAATAGCAGCAGGAACACCATAAGCGCCATCTATATGAAACCATAAATTATGTGATTTACAAATAGCGGCAATGGCTTCAAGATTATCGACAATGCCTGTACTGACATCTCCTGCGGTACCGACAACCATAAAAGGTTGATGACCGTTTTTTAGATCCTCTTTTATGGTTTGTTCTAAAATGTGCATGTCCATTTTATTTGATGAATCAGTTGGTATCCAGCGGACAGATTTGATGCCATGTCCAAATAGAATGGCTGCTTTGTCAATCCATGTATGTGTAGACTTAGAGCAGTAGGTAATTAACTGTTTTGAAACGCTTGAAAGTCCATCTTCTTTAATATTTTTAGGTGCTTTTGCAGTTCTTGCTGCTAAAAAAGCAGTAAAATTAGCCATGTTTCCACCACTAACTAAAACGCCTCCATAGCTTGGTGATACACCAATAAATTCAGCCAGCCATTTAACGGTTTGCTTTTCTATTTCTGTAGCCATCGGACTTAAAATTTGTCCGCCAACATTTGCATTAACTGAAGATGCTAGTAAATCTGCTAAGGCTCCAATTGGTGACGCAGATGAGGTGATAAACCCAAAAAATTTTGGGTGACCATTAAATAGAGAATTATCAAATAATAATTTTGAAGCTGTAGAAAGTAATTTATCTGCGGGCAATCCATTTTCTGGTAATGACAAACCGCCCAATGCCTTTTGTAATTCTTTTGGAGACTTACTTGTTGTGACTGGTTTTTCAGAAATATCATCAAAAAAATCTGAAATGGTATCAATGAGTTCGTAGCCGATTTTTTGAAATTCTGTCTTGTTTATTTCAATTGAATTTTCTCGTTTGTTTGTCATTCAGATTGTTTTACTTAATACGTTACAACCTTCCGTCTATGGTTGGCTGTGTTGAGTACTAAGTTAACAAAAAAGAAGAAATTACATTTCTGAAATATCCAAACGCATATGAATCATGTGTTTGTTAAAGCCTACTTTTTCGTAAGCACGGATGGCAGGGTCGTTTACATCATAGACATCCAATCGGATTTCATGAATGTTTCGTTCTTTACACCATTGTAAAAGAACCTTCATAATCAGTTTGTTATAGCCATTACCACGATGTTCTTCAGGAACAAACATAAAGCCCAAATATCCTTGGTGTGTATGTTTCAAATAGTGCCTGTCTTCTTTTATTTTAGCATAGCCAGAGGCTACGATTTCACCATTCAATTCAACGACATAGACATCTGAGTCTTCATTTTTAATGAAATCAGAAATACTGTAGTAGCTGATTTTGCCGTCCTTGATGGTTGGGTCCATCGGTCGTTCTGCAATGATGAGCCTTTGCTCAAAATCTAAAAGAACAGGGAGATCAGATTGAGTGGCAAGTCTTACAATTGGTTGCATCATATTAACTAGAAGTATCTGCTACAATTTTCCATTCGCCTTCAATCTTTTTAAAGATGATCATAAAAATACCATCAGCATTACCAACTGTTCGAATCAAGTGATATTCACCCATCACAAAATAACTTTCCTCTTGAATCTTAGTAATATCATTGATTTTAAAATTTAAAGTACCCGTATGATCTTTGCTAGGGTATCTCTTTTTGTAATTCGCTAGGGTTTTATTCCATCCATAAGTGAGTCCACTAGCTCCGTAAAACTTGAGAGAGTCACTTTTCCAGTAGCCTTCCATAAAGCCTTCAATATCGTGGTTGGACCATGCTTTTTCTTGAAGATTTAAAAGGGTTGTGATTGCCGTTTTATCTTCTTGCTCTGTGGTTTGAGAACAAGAAAAAAAGGTCAATATAAATACAGAAAAAAGAGATAATTTTTTCATTGTTAAAGAGCTTGGTTTATGATACTCATACATTTGTTGGTAGCGTTTAAATAACTTGATTTGTTTTTTCAAAATACTTTTTTAGAACCATTAAAGAAATAATATCTTCTGTTTGTTCATCTTTAAATTGTTCTACATGGATATGGGCATTTTTAACTATTTCTTTTGCTTTCTCAGGATTTTCTATATAGTATGCCAGTTTACTTTTTAAATCTGTATAATTATCATTAATTACAATATAATGATAGTCTGGAATTAAAAGACCTTCCATAAACCATGTTTCATATTTAGGCTTGGGCATAACAGCAATAGAATTAGAAGACATGACCCATTTTAAGTTACTAGCAACATCATTTCCTTCTATACAAAGAATAAATTTATATTCGAGTTGTTCATTAATAGTCATTCTATTAACATTCCACTTTGGATTGAGGTCGTTATCGTTAACTTTACCTATGTTACACAATGGATTATCAAAATATTTTTCTAAAAATTTAACCCTTTGAGGTTGAGACCTGTGAACTTTTCCTCTGCTAACAAGCAAATTCTTTTTCTCAGAAAACTCTTTACTCTCATTTTTGATAAAAATAAAGTGTCTTACTTTGTTCCATTTTAGAATAGTAGAATTACTATTGTTTCCATTAATAGGTCTGCTCTTAACTAAGGATGGTTCTTTTGGGATTTTAATAATATCTCCAAATAGGAAATGACCTCTTAAGTTTTGTTGAAAAAATCTGCCATATTCATAAAGATCAAAGAAGTAGGTTTTTTTTCCTTTTTCTCTTTTAATATCAGATAACTTTATGGCTGAATTATTTAGATCAACTTTCAAAATTAATTTGTTGTAATAATTTACTCTTTTTTCAATCTTATCATAGTCTAAAGAGTTACTTATTTTTTTTGTGAGCTTTTTTTGATAGTAGCTACTAGGAAGAAGTTGTCTTAAGTAATTTAGAACATAATATTTGAATTTATTGTTCTTATGTTTAAAAGATAACCTTTTGTATTCCATACGATAAATATTTCCTTTTATTTTCTCTTTAATAGATTAATTAATTCAGTTTCAGATTTTTTCACAGCAATAAAATTGGGACCTAAAAAGTCTTCATACTTAAATTGATATTCCCTAAACTCTACATTTTTAGGAAAAACTTTACCAATGATGTAGCCTTTATTTTCAAAATAAGTATAGAAGTCTTTAAGTAAATGTTTTGTCGTAATATTTATATAACCGTATTCAAACTGTATTACCTTTATTTTCCCATTCTTAATATGATCTTCAAAACCCATTATTGCATTATACTCAGCCCCTTCCATATCAAGTTTTAGTAAATCTACCTGAGGAATTTTAGCCTCTCTCATAAAATCATCGCCTTTTACTAATGTAATTTCTTCTTTCCTTATTGATTTGTAGGATAACCCTTGAATATCATATAATGATGCGTGGGTATCAGAAGGAAAAATATTGATTTCTTTACTACAATTCTCTTTATATAACCCCTTTTGAATAGGTGAAATATTATAGTATAAATGGATGTTTTCTTTCAGTTTTTTATAGGTACTCGCCACAGGTTCGAAAGAATAAATTTGGGTTTTAGGATTAAGTTTATTGGCTAATAAAGAGTAATGCCCAGTATTTGCTCCGCCGTCTAGAATAACTAAAGAATTTAGATTAGATAACTTTTCTAAAACAGCTAACTCACCATTGCTATAAATATCATGATTTCTGTTTTCATAAAATCTGTTTAAAGCCCTTCCAAAACCTGCTAAAGCCTTAAATAAAACATTGTGAGAGTTTCTTTTAAAAAGTCTTTTTACTTTTTTTTTCATTATTAACTGTCATTACAATTCCGTTATCTTATTAAAAATAAAATAATTATTGATATGAATTTTTACTCACGACAACTACAAACGGGTGCTGAAAAACTCATCGTATCAACATTAAAAGGAACTCCTTGATTGTATTTACCATTTTCCCAATAGAATTTAGTTCTTTTACTGTCGTAATTTCCAACTTCATTCATGGTAGAGATGTCATACATACGTCCGTTTACCATTGTGTAAATCACTGAATTCGTATTTTTAATATCGTCTATTGGATTTTTATCTAATATGATTAAATCGGCTAATTTCCCTTTCTTCAAAGAACCAATTTCATCGCTCATTCCTAAATAATCTGCTCCGTTAATTGTAGCCGCTTTTAATGCTTCTAGATTGCTCATGCCTCCTTGCTGAAGCATCCACAATTCCCAATGTGCACCCAATCCTTGTAACTGCCCATGAGCACCAAGATTTGCTTTTACACCTAACTTAGATAATGCGGTTACCGAGCGAGAAGTTAAGATATGTCCGTTGTCGTATTCTTCGTCAGGAATCATTGTTCTATGACGTGATCTACTATCCACAACATATCTTGGGGTGTATTTTAATAATGTTTTATTCTCCCAAACATTGTTCTTTTGATAGAAGAAATATTCACCACTCATACCACCATAATTTACAATCAATGTAGGTGTATATCCAGTCTGACTGTTACCCCATAAGGTTTGTACATCTTTGTATAAAGGAGCTACAGGAATGTTATGTTCAATACCCGTATGACCGTCAAAAATCATACTCATATTACCGTAAAAATTTGAACCTCCTTCAGGAACTACATTCACGCCCAATTCACGAGCCGCTTGCATAATTTGCTGACGTTGCTCTCTTCTCGGTTGGTTGTAACTTTTTACAGAACCAGCACCAAAAGCTTTTGTTCTCTTAATAGCAAAACGAGCATCTTCTAAATTGTTGACTACTGCTTTAAAATCACCTTCAGCTCCATATAAAATGAATCCTGTTGAAAACAATCTTGGTCCTACTGTAGCACCGCTACGCTGCAATTCTTCTAAAGTAAATGCTGCTTGTGTATGTACAGATGGATCATGAGAAGTGGTGACTCCAAAGGCTAAATTTGCATAGAATTGCCAATGTTTTTGAGTACTCAATCCATTTCTAAAAGCACCTACATGTGCATGAACATCTACAATTCCAGGCATAATGGTTTTTCCTTTCATGTCGTATACTTTCGCATCTGCAGGAACGGTTACGGCATCTGATTTTCCAATTTCTTCAATTTTATTTTGATAAACGACAATGGTTCCGTTTTCAATAATTTCATCATTCTCCATAGTGATGATACGAGCATTGGTATATGCTATTCGTCCATCAGGAATATCTGATTTTACTTGTAAGCTCACTTTTATTCCGCTTGCAGCCGTTGCATTTAAATTTGTTTTTGCAAAAGGATCAGTGGTGTTGTCAGTCACACTTTTGGTGAAATATTCGTCACCTAAAGTCCAGTGTACATTTTTATTATTTGCAGCCCAATGCAAGCTAATCCCTGCCTCTTTAGATAGACTTTCTACCTTGAACGATTTGGTGTTTGCATCGATGTTGATTTCTTTTCCGTTGTGAACAAACGGAGCTAGATATACTTTATGCAAATGAATAATGGCCACCCATTTATTATCTGGACTCGGCACAATTCGGTTTGCTAATTTTGATTTGAAATGACTTCTCTCGTCTTTTCCATTCAAATTGACACTCTTTAAATGTTTGGTTAAACCACCAAAGAACGAACCTCCAGTTTGGAAGAATAGACGTGTGCCATCTTCAGAAAATTGAGGAAACTCTCCATTGTCTGAAATCTTTTTTACAGACGAACCTGTATAGCTCATGGTATAAATACCGGTCTTTTTGGTATAGTCAAATCCTTGATCTCCATTTCCACCTTGCTTTATGTAAGCAATCTTACTTCCTGAACCGTCGTATACTGGAGTTCTGTAAATTCCTTTTTCTTTGGTCATTTTTTTCAAACCACTTCCGTCAGTATTTACCTTGTAAATAGCGCCTAAGCTTTCATCGTTCCAAGTAACAAACAAAACCGATTTTCCATCAGGAGAAAAACTAGGGTCTGATTCAAAATCAGTCAGATTTGTTATTCTCGTTGGTGTTCCGTTAGGTAACGTTTTTTTATAGATATGTCCTAAAGATGTAAATACAATCATCTTACCGTCAGGAGAGGTTTTGGTATCCTTAATCATCTTAGAAGTAAAGGTTTCTGTAAATACCTTTCTCTTCACTCGATGTGTTTCTGCAATCTTTAATTCTTCATCTATTTCAAAAGGAATGTCTGTAGGTAATTTCGAATCAATATTAATTTTTTTAATTTTCCCTTCACTCCAAAAAACGATGTCTTTGTTGTTTGGCATCCAACTGAAATGAGGGTAAACACCAAATACAGCCCAAGCTTCTTGTTGGTCTTTCGTTAAATTGAAATAGATAGGTGTTTCTTCTCCCGTTTCTAAATTGTGGATGTACAGCACACTTTGAGTTCTTACTCGCTTTACAAAAGCTAGTAGTTTTCCATCTTTAGAAACCACAGGTCTTGCAGCTCCACCTGGACCACCAGTTATTCGTTGTGTTTTTCCGGTTTTAAAATCATATCTGTTGATGACATAAATCTGAGTATTCGGATTTTTATTGTACTGAAAGAATCCACCAGGATACATGTCTTCTGAATAGTAAAGGTACTTTCCATCAGGAGAAACCGAAGGGTCATTAACATCTTGTTGATCGTTTTTGCGTTTTGTCAATTGCAATCCTGCACTTCCAGAAAATGGATATTGCCACATTTCACCAGCACCAACAGAACGTGTTGAGGTGTAGTGTTTTCTTGCGATTAGTGATTTTCCATCGGGAGTCCAAACTGCATTATTTAATAAACGATATTTTTCTTTGGTGATGGACTTTGCATTCTTTCCATCGGTTGTCATTACCCAGATATTATTTCCGCCTTCAGCATCACTGGTGAAAGAAATGTATTTTCCATTTGGACTAAATCTTGGCTGTACTTCATAAGCCAATCCTGAGCGTAAAACTTTCGCTTTTCCTCCTGTGATAGGCATGGTATAGATATCACCGAGTAAGTCAAAAACAATGGTTTTTCCATCTGGACTCACATCCAAGTTCATCCATGTTCCTTCGTCAGTTTTTAAGTTGAACGATTTATATTTCCAGTCTTTATGAGGATTGTTAACATCCCATTTGGCTTTTTTCTTTTCATCTTTTTTCTGAGCGAAGGCAGAAAATGAAAAAGAAAAAATGATGGCGAATAGTAGAAGTTTGCGCATGATATTGGTTTGAATTTTTGAATTGTATAAAAATAGGTTTTTGTATCCTAATCATCAAATGATTGTGGATTTATAACAAATTGATAAGAGTAGTTTTTGTTTGCAGGGATTGTATACTCTGGATGTACTAGTCTTCCCCAAGAGGTATCGCCACCAACGCCCATTTGTAGAAAATCGATATTCCACTGGACAGTATTTCCAATTTTAATATCTGCTCCATGCTTTTTGGTAACAGGCACCAATCCGGAAGCCGATTTTTTACCTTCATCACTATTAAAATCAATTTCCTTCATGTTAAAAGGCCAAACACTCGCGTTTAATAGTGTTTGATTACTAGAAGCTTTTATAGTCATTTCATCTGAAGAAAGATTCATCCAACGAACATCGGTTTTGTTGCCTGTTTCTTGGGGACGGGAATATACATGAAACTGATCTTTAATTTTTCCAGAATAGACTCCTGTTTTTTGACCTATTTTTCTGTCCCAATAACTTTCTTTAGGTCCTTTTCCATACCAAGATACATCTGTGAAATTATTTTGTAAAGTCATATACATTCCGAGTCGTGGAATGTTTGGTAAGTCTTTTTTGTTAGGAGTGAAGTTGTAAGAAACTTGCAATTCTCCTGCACTTGATATTTGATATTCAATTATGATTTTTGCTTCGTTTTCTGGCAAACTGTATTGAACCTTATAATTTACAACTCCATCTTTCTTATTGGGTTTTTGAATCAGTTTTGATGTATAATTATAGGATGCATTTTGCCAAAGCTTCGCCCATTTATCCATACCGTTTCCTAAATCATTGTCGGTAGGAGGACGCCAGAAGTTAGGACGAATTGGATGATTGGTAATTGTTTTGTTTTGAAAGCTCCAAGAAATAATTTCACCAGAGTTTTTATCAATGTGTAAGTTGACCTTGTCATTTTTAATGGTGAAGTTTTTACTTTCAGTAATTTCTAGTTTGTCACCCTTTGAAAGATGATTTTGACGAACTCCTTTCTGCAATACAAATTGATCCCAAGCTACTTCATATCCTTTTGGAACTAATGGAGAACCTTCTTTCTGAACTAACTGTACTTCTAAGATAAATTCATCTTCTAAAATGAACATGGATGGAATACCTTTGATCTCAATTCTCTCTGATTGTTGAGGTTTGCAGTTTATAGAACTGTATTTACCAGACTGTACCTCCTTTCCATTCCTCAAGAGCTTCCAATACAATTCTTTGTCAGAAAGGTTAGCAAAGAAATTTTTATTTTGAATTTTGATAACTCCATTTCCTTCATAATCAAACTGAACAGGTTCATACACTTTCTTAACTTCGGATAGATGCGGATGTGGATTTCGATATGGATCTACCAAACCGTTGTTTAAAAAGTTGCCATCGGTAGGTAAATCGGGATGGTAATCATGTCCATAGGCCAAATAAGGCTTTCCATTCTTGTCTTTATACTCCAAAGATTGATCTACCCAATCCCAAATAAATCCACCTTGAAGATTTGGGTATCGTTCAATGATGTCCCAATAATCTTGCAAATTCCCAACCGAGTTTCCCATGGCATGAGCATACTCTATCATGATGGAAGGTTTATCAGAATTTGACTTTCCATGATTTATTAAATACGCTGGTTTTGGATACATCGGGCAATACAAATCTGTATACTCTTCTTTGCCAGCTGGTTCGTATTGTACAATTCTATTGCTGTCTTGTTCTTTCAGCCATTTATAAGTGGTTCTAAAAACATCTCCTTCTCCAGCCTCATTTCCTAGAGACCATGAATAAATAGAAACATGATTTCTGTCTCTATAATACATCCGTTTGGTACGCATTAGATGAGCAGGCAACCAACTCATTTCGTTTCCTATCTGTGTCTTCTCATCAATGGCTAAAGGGTGACTTTCAATATTGGCTTCATCAATTACATACAAACCGTATTTATCACATAAATCCAACCAATAAGGATCATTAGGATAATGAGCAGAACGTACAGCATTGATGTTGTATTGCTTCATCAATTGAATGTCTTTTTCCATCGATGCTCTAGAAACAACATGTCCTGTATAAGGATCTGTTTCATGTCTGTCAACTCCTTTAATGTAAATAGGTTTTCCATTGACGAGAACCTGACTGTCTTTAATCTCAACACGTTTAAATCCGACTGATTTTTTGATGAATTGATTATCGCCTAAAACAATAGTAAGAGAGTAGAGGTTTGGCATTTCTGCAGACCAAGATTTTACATTCTTAATGATTTTATTTACTTTAAAATCTACAGTCTCATTAGCTGGAATTATAATTTTCTTTGTTTCAATAAATTTAATGTCACTTCCATCATTTACTTGAACAGTAATTTCTTTTGAAACTTCTGTATCCGTTGAATTTATAACAGAAAATGTTCCGTTAAAAATTCCGTCAGTGTATGTGTCATCCAGATTGGTCTTTGCATGATAATCAGAAATATGCACTTTTGGACGCGAGTATAAATACACATCACGATCAATACCACTCATTCGCAACATATCTTGACTTTCTAAATAGCTAGCATCTGTCCAACGATACATTTGAAGGGCAATCAGGTTTTTGCCTTCTTTTAGATGTTCTGAGATATTAAATTCAGCAGGAGTTTTACTTCCTTGGGAATATCCAGCATATTGCCCATTTACATATACATAAACTGCTTTAATAGCTCCAAAATGCAAGACAATATCTTGTGATAGAAAATCTTTTGTGAGTGTAATTTCTTTACGATAGGTTCCAACAGGATTGTACTCTTGTGGTACATTTGGCCATTGTGTGGTAAACGGATAACGTTCATCTAAATAGATAGGCTTTCCAAAACCTTGGGTCTCCCAGTTACCTGGAACTTTAATAGTTTTCCACTTAGAATCGTTGTAAGTTACATTTTGAAATGTAGTAGGTCTCTTTTTAGGATTTTTCACCCAATGAAATTTCCAATCACCATTCAAACTTATAAATCGTTTTGAGTTTTCTTTTTCAATAATCTCATTAGATTCTGATGCAAAAAAACTAGCCCTTGGTGGGAGTTTGTTTTCTTCAAATATCTGATGATTGTAATGATAAGTTTGCTCAACTACTTTGATGAAGTTCTCTTGTTTACATTGAAATAAGAGTAATGAAAGGAGTATGAATGAAAATTTTCTCATTAGTAATTGGTCATAAAATCTTCTGCTAAAACTTTTTGCAGATAAAGGATTACATCTTCAGCGTTTTCTTTAGAAAATACAATAGGAGGCTTTATTTTTAAAACATTATGATCAGGTCCGTCAGTACTCATTAAAACACCATGATCTTTCATTCTATTGGCTAAATAATCCGTTTGATCGGCTAAAGGTTGTAGTTCAGAATCCACAAGTTCAATTCCTAAGAAGAATCCTTGTCCTCTAACATCTCCAATGATTGGAAACTCTTTTTGAAGAGCTTTTAATTTCTCCTTTAAATATTCTCCTACTTCCAACGCATTCTCTTGTAGTTTTTCACGTTTCACAGTTTGTAATACTTCAGCACCAATAGCACATGAAACAGGATTCCCGCCAAACGTATTAAAGTATTCCATTCCGTTGGCAAATTTATCTGCAACTTCTTGCGTACAAGCAACTGCAGCAAGAGGGTGTCCATTCCCTAAAGGTTTTCCGATAGTCACAATATCAGGAACTACGTTATGTAATTGAAATCCCCAGAAAGTTTTCCCCATTCGACCACAACCTACCTGAACTTCATCTGAAATACACAGTCCACCAGCGCTTCTTACATATTCATAAGCCTTTCTTAAAAACCCTTCGGGCAATTCTATTTGTCCACCACAACTGATAATAGGTTCAATGATAAATGCACTGACACCTCGATCCTTTTGATGTATAGTTTCAATACAAGTTTTTACTTCTTCTGCATATTGTTCTGCTGTATTTTCACCTCTGTGTATTCCTCTAAAAGCATCGGGTAGTGGAAAGATATGTGTGTATTCTGGCGCACCGTTACCACCTTTACCATCGAACTTATAAGAGGATATATCTACGCACATATTGGTGTTTCCATGGTATCCAACTTCTGAAGCGATGATATCTCTTTCTCCAGTATTAGCTTTTGCCATTCTAATAGCTAGTTCGTTGGCTTCACTTCCAGAGTTGACAAAATGCAATACGTTTAACTCTGGAGGCAATGTCTCAATTAACTCTCCTGCTAGCTTGTTGATGTTTTCATGCAGATAACGAGAATTGGTATTGAGAACAGCCATTTGTTGCTGACCTGCTTTTATCACAGATGGATGTTCATGCCCTACATGAGCTACATTGTTTACCGTATCCAAATACTTTTTTCCTTGATTGTCCATCAACCAAACTCCATCACCACGAACCATTTTAATAGGTGTTTTGTATTGAAGACTTAAGCTTTTCCCTAAATGTTGTTTTCTATATTGAATTAAATCTTCGTTTGAAGTAACTTCCGAAGTTTTTAAATCTTTGAGTTTGAATAAAAGATTAGGATCTAAACATAAACTTTTCCAAATAGCAAGTTGATTTGGATAGGCTACTCCAGGAAAATCATATTTGTAATCTAACATAGATAACATGATTTGAAAGTGTAGGTGAGGAGCCCAATTTCCGTTTTCTGGATAGTTGGCCAATTCAGCAATCTTTTCCCCTTTTTTAATGGTATCTCCAATCTGATGTTGTAATGCGCTTTCAGGTGTATTATGCCCGTACAATGTATAGAATTCAAAGCCTTCTTCTTGGTGCTTCAAAATGACTAAACCGCCATATTCTTTATCGCCAATATCATTTACAGCGGTGACAACTTTACCATCAAATAAGGCATGAACAGGAGTATACTCCGGTAACCAGAAGTCGACACCTAAATGTACAGTTCTACTTTCTCTACCATAGTTGCCAATTTTATCATAGGCTGTTGATGTGTATAAAGATCTAGGTTCTAAATAGCCGCCAGCTATTATTTTATTAGGATGCTCTTTTTGAAGTTTATCAATTTTAAACTGAAATTCATCCAAGTCATTAAAATTATTTCGATGCCCCACCCATGTGCTAGAAGTACTTAAATCTAACAATTGGACATCAGTTCTTTGAATAGTAGGAAATAATTCTGCTAAAGAAAACTGTTGTGTATCAGTCCATTTTTTGAATTTTTGTTCATTTGGATGCGCAGAAAACCCACAAGCTTCTCGAAACGAATAATAAGCAAAATCAGGACTTAACTTATTCCATTTCTTTAATACTTCCCAAGCTGGTTTTTCACTGATCCATAGATATTCATTATCAGGTTCCTCTATTTTACTCATTGCTGCTCTTGTAACAATAATGACTAATCGCATGGCAATAGCATCATATAAGTGTTCTAATTCTACTTCTTCTAAAGGAAACGTTGAATGATAGCCTTTTACCAATGCCAATGAAGCATCCAGTGGGTCATTATGTCCCATTGTCCCATATGCACAAAGTATGGCTAAATCATTTATCGTTTGTGTGTGTATGGCATCACCATAATCTATTGCTGCCTTTGCTCTTGGATAAAGAATATTATCTGAAACGATAATATTATTGTCATTTGGGTCATTGTGAACTACACTTTTCCGAAGTTTTAAATAAGATGTTTGAGTCTTTTCAAATCTATTTTGATGATAGCTTAAAATTTCTTTTTTGTCTTCTGAAAATAAATGAAGTTGCTCTTTCGTCCAAAGAGATTGTGCAACATCCCACTCAAAAGTATAATGAGCTTGAGGGTGATCAAAATTCTGTAATGACTTTGTGAGTATCCCGCACTGTTCACCTAAACTAAATCGAAAATCTTCTAATTGCGGATTTACAGCACTCCAAACTCTACCTGAAACCCACGTTAGCAATCGTACAAAACGTTTTTTTCCATGGTCATCGGTTATTTCAGAAATAGAATTTTCATGAACATCTAGAACTACCTTTGGCGCTATAAGATTTTCATTGCTAGCTTCAATAGTTTGTAGTAAGTTTTGTTGAAAATCAAGATACTGTTCATTTTCCTCTGGACGTGAAATTTTCAGAATATACCCTTCTTCACTTTCAACCTTAATTCTGAAATTAAAATCGACATAACCTGGCAAGGAAGAAGCTTTTCCTTTAATTCCGTAGAGCTCAAACAGAGTTTTTTCTGCTTGATTTGACGTTATTTTAATCGTATCGTAATTCATTTTATTTCTCCATTAATAACATAATAACATGTGCTGCACTCCAACTAAAGTTTTTTGCATGCAATCCTTGACCTGTTAAGGGATGATAATTTTCTCTGATAGGCATTCCTTTTTCTAACAACCCTTCAGCTCCTTCAAATATTTTTTTGGTAGCTAAATCGGCTTCTTTATCAAACCCATAATTCAGTAAGCTTTTTACTCCAAAATAAGCTTGATCTAACCAATTTGGCCCTCTCCAATACCCTTTTAAGGGGTCAAATTTTGGATGATCAGCGCTCATTGTTTGGAAAGGAACTCTGGTATAAAACTTGGCTGGATTCATCATGATGTTTTTCACAGCTTCTGCTTGCTCTTTTGATGCTGCATTTGCCCAGAGAGCTGTCCAACCTTCACTTCCTGCTCCTTTAATGAATTTATCCCCTTCTAAGTTGGTGTCGTAAAACCAACCATCTTTTGGATCATAAAATTGAGTTTGAATTCGGGTTTTTAAACTTTTAGCTTGTTTTAGATATGCATCAGTATCACCATTGTTTAAAGCTTTTGTTAATGCTGCTAGGAATAGTTTTTCTGCATAGAGATAAGCGTTTAAATCAACACTTTCTTGATCTAAGGAAAAGGCCCCATCATCATTCTTTACAATTTTAGAATCGTCAAATCGAATGGCATTGTCCATCCCACTTTCCCATTTTGCAGCAACCAAACTACCATCGGTCGAGCCGTACTCGCAAAGCCCATCCTGATCATGATCTCTCTTGTTATACCACCATTCATGGTATTTTTTAAGTTTTGGATACATGTATTTTACAAACTCTAAATCCTTGTCTTTCTCATAAATTTTTAAAACTGCCCATGCAGACAAGGGAGGTTTTGTATCTCTATAGTTGTGAGCTTCAATGCTTGTATCTCTATAAACAACATCAGCAACAAAACCGTCTTCATTTTGAAACTCGAACATCAATTTCATTTGCTTTTTTGCCAATTCTAAATTGTAATAAGACAATCCGACAGCATGTTTCCAAGAATCCCAAGACCAGAAACCATGAAACCATTTGTAATGATAGCTAGGAAACAACCCTTCGTATTTAATTTCTCCAGCAGGAATTCTCCAATTGTTTTGCAAGGTCAGGTGAGCTTTCGCTAACAAAGTAGAATAGATGCCATCTTGAAATTGTTTTTTTTGTTTTTCGATGAGCGATTTCAATTGAACATCTTTCTCCGATTTTCTTTCTTTTAAAAGAAATGTAAAATCTATCTTTTTAATTTGTTCTCTTTCTTTTATCCAATCATACTCTGGAAAAATAAAAGTTTGAGAGAGAATGACCTCTTTAGATTCATTGGGTTTAAGAGTGAATGTTTCAGATTGATGTTCAAAAAGAATATGCCCTACAGCCTTGGTTTTTGATGAAGTGATTGTCAACTCATTCTTGCTGTACTCCAATTGTAAACTATCAGCGAGAATAGGTTTGTTTTTCAATGTATATTCTAAAGATAATTTTTGATCCGACTTATTTTTAATAATTGATTGAATGATCGCTGTATGCCCAGATAGAAAAACTAGTTTTT
>TARA_R110002073_G_scaffold15953_2_pt1 | contig 58548 bp, 60 predicted proteins | sample TARA_R110002073 | Tara Oceans TARA_R110002073 (sample SAMEA4397174) | marine metagenome | biome: Polar Biome; feature: [DCM] deep chlorophyll maximum layer (ENVO:01000326); material: water (ENVO:00002006), including particulate matter (ENVO:01000060) such as... | depth 40 m
TTAGGGACTTCAAATTTGTTAAGAATATTCTTGAGGCTTCTCATTTTCCTCTTTTCTCCTTCAATAATTAAAATCAACTTCTCTCCTAGCTTTTCATCTGGAATTCCAGCTACAAAGAATCTCGAATTGATATACGCCGACAACTTTCTTTCAATCTCTTCTGGATACATTTTTACTCCTCCAGAATTGATCACATTGTCATAACGACCTTTCCATATAAACTCTTCATTAGAGACAATTTCAACTACATCATTTGTGATTACTTTTTCATCAGAAACTTTTGGAGCATCTATTACCAGACAATATCTATCATCAATAGAAATAGAGATGTTGGGTAAAAGCTTATAATAAGGCCTCTCGACTCCGTTTGAATTGATATTAAGAGGTTTTACAGATATGTGCGTAATTGTTTCCGTCATTCCATAGGTAGCATACACTTTAGTAGAGATACTCTGAATTGACTTTTCTAACTCAGGAGAGACCACACCACCTCCTACAATTAATGCATCTACCAAATAAATTTTGTCTAATGAATTACTCAACTGTAGAGGCACCATTGCTGAAAAATCATACTTCTTTTCAGTGTTCTCTAATGGATTAGAGCTAGGTTCAGTAACATCTATATGCCACCCTAAAGTCATGGCTCTTACTAACATCATTTTTCCAGCAATAAAATTGATAGGCAAACAACATAAAGCTGTTGTTTTTTCATACAACTCAAAGAAAACCCCTGTAGCGAGGGCAGAGTTCTTCATGTATTCTTTTTTAAGTAGAATACCTTTTGGCGTTCCTGTAGATCCTGATGTTTTTACTTGAATGCTATGTTCATTGGAGAACCAATCAACTAAAAAAGAAAAAGCCTCTTTAGAGATTGTTTTTGAAAACTCTAAAAGTTCTTCTTGATTAGAAAAAGAGTTTCCATTAAGTTGAAAGTCTTTATGAACCGAGTTCATCTAATACATCAAGGTTTATAGGTTTATGAACTTTTCCAAAAAGCTTGTCTTTCCAATTGGTCCACCCATATTTTTTAGATAAAATAAAAAACACAATTGGGTACAAAATAAATACGGGCATGAAAGTTTCGAAACTTACTGAGGGATCTGATGTATCTACATAAAGTGCATCTGTTTGAAATACAGTCCAATCTGTAGTTACAAACAATGCAGCAAGTATATTATTAATCGCATGCATTCCCATTGCTAATTCAGTTCCCTCATCCATTAATGTAACAATCCCAAAAAAGAGCCCTGTTCCTATGTAAAATACTAGCGCTATATACCCTAATTTTTCAATCTCTGGATTGGCACCATGTAATAACCCGAAAACTAGTGACATTACTATTAAAGGAAACCATTTGTTTTTTGCCCACATTCCAAGTGCTTGCATATAATATCCTCTAAATAAAAACTCTTCTAAACTCGTTTGAAGAGGAATAAATAAAATAGCTACTAAACATAATGTAAAGAAAGGAACCGGTTTAAAGTTCCATACATAGTTTTCTGGAGATGTAATGATATCATATCCAATGACACCTACTGTAACGATTCCCCAAAGAATAACCCCAAAGAAAAATCGCTTCCAATCTATTTTTTCTCTTGAAGTAACAGTCCAAGTAAACTTTTTCTTGTGCATTGCTTTTACAACAAAATAAAAAATGATCAAAGGAACCACAAATGATAAGAGAATCAGAAAAAGATATAAGTTTGAGTTAATTCCTATATCTGCAAAACTATTTGCTCCGCTTTCTGTAAATTTCTGAAAATCCCCGCCTACTTGAAAAAAAGCTTTTAATGTAATTGGAATTTGCCCTAAAACACTTCCAAAAACAACGATAAAAAACATGACAATATACATCCACCAATCACTCCTCCCTTTATATCCTGTTTGTATAAAATTCATTTATTTAATATTAAAATTCCAATTCTTATTTTGATTGTAATGCAAATATCCGTTTTTTACTTCTAATGGGCTTTCAAAATTATTGGTAAACAAACTACCAGTTCCTAAACCTTGTGGCATAGTGCTCGCTAATGTGTAGGTCCATTGCGAAATTGCATTTAATCCTACATTACTCTCTAAAGCACTTGTAATCCACCATTGTATATTTTGATTTTCAGCCAAATCAATCCATTCTCTACTTCCTTGATAACCTCCTACTAAACTTGGTTTTAAAATGATATATTGTGGATTTACTGTTTGTAGGATTTCTTTCTTCTTTGTTACATCAAAAACACCGATTAACTCTTCATCTAATGCAATTGGTAAAGGAGTTTCTTCACACAACCTTGCCATAAGATCAATTTGATGTTGTTTAATAGGTTGCTCAATAGAATGCAAGTCGAATTCTGATAGTGTTTTTAACTTTTCTAGAGCTTCATCGGGTGAAAAAGCTCCATTAGCATCTACTCGTAACTCAACATCTTCTACAGAGAATTCTCTCCTTATAGATTTCAGTAAGTCCAACTCTGTTTGAAAATCGATTGCCCCAATTTTCATTTTGATACATTGAAATCCTTGCTCTAGTTTTTCTCGAATTTGAGATTTCATAAAAGATTTATCCCCCATCCATATTAAACCATTGATATTAATTCCTTCCTGTGATTGTGTGAATTCGGATGGAAAAAGTTCAAACGGATTTTCACTTTCTAAGGAAAGGAAAGCTTGCTCTATTCCAAATTGAATACTCGGAAATTCTTTGGTTTTCTGAAGTAACTCACTCAATCCTAATTGAATGTTTTGACAAACCCATTTCAATTTCTCTTCGTAGTCAGGTCTATCATCAATACTTAAAGAACGTAGAATTCCACATTCTCCATACCCTTTCTTTTCTTCCTTTTCTAAAACAAGAAACCAAGTTTCCTTGGTTTTTAAAATGCCTCTAGATGTCCCGCTTGGACGTTTAAAGTTGAGAACGTATTTATGATATTGAGCTGTAATCAATCTTATTTATTATACAGTGCTACTCTATTTCCTTCAGAATCTAGAAACAACCCCATATAGCCGATTTCATTAGAGATTAAGGTTTTTTCTTGTAAGATTTTACCTCCGGCAGCTTCAATTCTACTTAATTCATCATTGATATCTCCAGATTGAGAATTGAAATACACTAATGGCCCATGGGTTGCAGAAGGAATGTAATCCTTTTGCTTCACCAAGGAACCACTTATACCTGGAGCGGTTATATCTTCAGCGGGTGGAAACCATCCCATTAGAACACCTCCAAAATCTTGGATACTTACTTCAACGTTAAAAACAGCTTCATAAAACTTCTTGGCACGATCCATATCTGTAACTGGAATCTCAAACCAACTAATCATATTTATATCCATTGTTTGTTATTTTTCAGCAAAAGCTTTAAAGTTATTTAAATATTTTTGATCTAATTCTTTAAAAGTACCCTTAAAGTAAGGCAATACACAAGCAAAAATATATGATTTAGCTTGGTAACTAGAATTTAATACAATGGTGGTTTTTGTACCATCACCTTTAAAAATATAATCATCGGTCTTAAAAACACCTTCCCTGTCAAAAGAAAAAGTAACTTTTTCGTTCTCTACGTAGGCTAGTATTCTCTCTCTAATTTTCGATTTCTGTCCTTTGTTATCAACTGTTATATCATAAATACTACCTGTAACACCTTCCTTTATATCTATCGCATCTATCGATAGAAATTCAGGAATCCAATCTTTAACAGTAGATTGATCATTAAACATCTTAAAAACTTCCGAGATAGGTTTATCTACTTTTACTTCCACAACATAATCACTTTGTTTCACAATCAAACCTGTTCCAAAAAACACAACAGTTATTATAATAAGGATCGTGACAATTATTTTTATGGCTTTCATTCTAATAGATTATGGTATCGTTTTTTCTTTTTTTGTTCTTCTTCTGATCACAAGGTAACCAATGAAAGACAAAATTACAAAAGGCCAAACAGAAATAAGGAATAATACAAAATTCTTTATGGCTTTAATTCCGCTTTCAAAAGCTTCAAAGAAACTATTTGTCTCTTTAACCTCTGTCTCTACTTCTTTATAAAAAGTAATATTTAATGTAGATAAAGAGATTTGACTTCTTAAATACTTTAATCTTCCTTCAGCAGATTCTATATCTTCTCTTAACTTTCCTATTTCTCTTTCTACATCAAGAATTTCTTTAACAGTTTTAGCCTTGTTCAAAATTTGAAGGTATCTTTTTTCTAACTGTCTCTTATTTTTTAATCGAGATGTTAAATCGTAAAACCGTTCTGTAACATCAGAAACATTAATTATTTTCTCTTCATATTCTTTTACTCCTTTCGACAATTTATTTAAAAAGGAATCAAACTGATCAGCAGGAATTCTTAATGTAATATGTTGATTGATTCTTTTGTCATTTTTTGATGCATTTTCTGTTGATATATAGCCACCATAGTTTCTTACTAATTGAGTAATAAGTGCTTTTGTTTTAGAAATGCTATCTGTTTTAAAAACAACTCTTCCATTTTTAATAAACTTTCTCTGAAGAGTAGTATTATCTTTTTTCACCTGAATCTTTTGCGCTCTCAAAGGAGGCGGATTAAAATCATTATCTAAAACATACTCTGCCTCTTCAAGGCTAATGATGGAATTATCGGATTTAAGTTTTTGATCATCACAAGAAACAATGATACTCAATACGAATAACAATAGGAATAACTTTTTCATTTTGGACAGTTTAAAATTTATACTACTTGTCCAATTCCAAAAAGGATGCCAAACAGAAAAGTACTGAGTGCTACAATTTTTAATTGTCCATCTAACAAGGCTTCTTCTCTATTTTTAGAAACAAAAACAAGGTGTCTTAACAAAGGAATAAAAGCAATTAAGAAAAGAAATTGAATCGGTTTTGTATAATTGATTGTAGTGTAACCTAAGGCAAACAAGAGTGATGCTCCTACAAGATAGTAGTGATAGTACTTTGCAAACTCACCTCCTATTTTTACCACAATAGTGTTTTTACCAACCTTTTGATCGTTCTTTCGATCTCGCATATTATTAAGGTTCAACACAGCAGTACTTAGCATTCCAATAGAAAATGCGGGTAAGAATATGTAAAAATTAACCTCTTTTGTAAATAGAAAATAGCTTCCAACAACACTTAACAATCCAAAGAAAACAAAAACAAAGAAATCACCATAACCACTATACCCATAAGCTGAATTTCCAACTGTATATTTTATAGCTGCTGCTATGGAAGCAACCCCTAATCCAAAAAAGAGGATTGAATATGCGAAATTGTCTTTTCCAAAAGCAAGGTAGATAAGTAAAAGTGCTATGATTAAAGTAATAATTGTGGTAACAATCATCGCTTTCTTCATTTGTTTAGGTGTGATTGCTCCAGAAGCAACCATTCTTTCTTCTCCTTCTCGATTGTCGTCAGTTCCTTTCACTCCATCTCCATAATCGTTTGCAAAATTAGAAAGCACTTGAAAACCAATGGTGGTTAAGATGGCTAGAGTAAAGATGACCCAATCAAAACTCCCATTTGATTTTGCTAATAAGCTTCCGACAATAATTCCCGAAACTGATAAAGGTAATGTTCGTAAACGAGCTGCTTTAATGTAATATTTTAGCATTTGACAACTTTACAAGTATTCAATTTCAGTGACTTGTTTTCTAACGATATATTCTTTTAATTTTGGAGAATATACTTCAATGTTTTTATATGAAACTTTCACTTTTATGTTTTTTACTTTTCGAGTTTCAATAAGTTTATCGGACCCTTTAAAGTTTTCTAACCAAAGAAATTTTTGTGTTTTCCCTGAAACATCTTTAATTGTTAAAGTATTGACTTCTTCTCCTTTAATTGACAAAATTTTTCCTTCTACAAATTTTCCAACTTCAACCATTTCATCTACTTCAACCTCATTAAAATCATCTTTTCCTGCTAAAGCCATCAATGCATCTGGACAAAACTTCACCATATTCATTCCTACTTTTTCTCCAAAATCCCTTCCTCCTTTTTCACCTTTACTTATATCAAAAAAAACACCTTCTTTTTCTAACTCATCTTTATACTTGCCATAAATAGTGATAATAAAAACTCCAAGTTTCATCGTTTTTTCCGAATTATTTAAACTTTTTACTTCATCTTTATTTAAGTATTCACACGTTTCTTTGGCTACTTTATCCAAAGCAGATGTTTTATCTTGAGAATAAGCAATAGAAGTTAGTACTAAAAATAATAATGTGGCAATCTTTCTCATAACTAATTAAATTTATAGATTTTCTGCTTCTGCAATTAGTTCAGCAATGTCTTTTACCTGAACTTGTTCTTCTTTTTCGTGAAATTTCACTCCATCTGTCATCATTGTATTACAATAAGGGCAGCCTGTAGCGATAATATCTGGCTTGGTTTCTAAAGCTTCTTTGGTTCTTAACACATTAACATCCATGTCTCCTTTTTCAGGTTCCTTAAACATTTGTGCTCCACCTGCTCCACAACACAAGGCTCTATTTTTATTCCGTTTCATTTCTAGTAAATTAACACCCAGTTTTTTAATCAAATCTCTAGGTGATTCATATTCTCCATTTCCTCTTCCTAGGTAACATGGATCATGAAATGTTACTCTTTTATCACCCAAAGAGCCATCAATTGATAATTTACCATCAGCAATCAGTTGTTTGATAAACTGAGTGTGGTGATATACTTCATATTTTCCTCCTAATCCTGGGTACTCATTTTTTAATGTATTGTATGAATGTGGATCGCAAGTCACAATTTTCTTTATCTCGTATGTATTCAAGATCTCTATATTAGTTATGGCTTGCATTTGAAACAAAAACTCATTCCCTGCTCTTTTTGCAGCATCACCTGTAGAACTTTCTTCAGGTCCCAATACAGCAAAATCAACATTGGCTTTGTGTAAAATCTTGACAAAAGCTCTGCTTATTTTCTTCGCTCTGTCATCATAACTTCCTGCAGCTCCAACCCAAAACAATACTTCTGGTTGTTTTCCTTGGGCCATCATTTCTGCCATTGTAGGTACATTCATCGTTCTTAGTTCTTAGTTAGTGGTTAGTTATGAGGTTTCGTAAATATGCTTTCATCTACTCTATACCTTTAACTCATTGCTACATTACCTCATTAATTCATTGTGCATTACTCTTATTCGTCTTTCCAATTCAATCTATCTTGTTGATTGTATTGCCATGGAGCTCCATTATTCTCAATATTAGTCATCATCATATTCAATTCTTGAGGTGCAGCCGATTGCTCCATCACCAAATACCTTCTCATGTCCATGATAATAGATAACGGATCAATGTCAATAGGGCATTCTTCAACACAAGCATTACAACTTGTACATGCCCATAATTCTTCTGGGGTGATATAATCGTTTAATAATTGTTTTCCATCATCCTTAAATTCACCGCCATTTTTATCAATATTTTTTCCAACTTCTTCAAGGCGATCACGAGTTTTCATCATGATAGCTCTTGGAGATAACTCTTTTCCTGTTAGATTGGCTGGACAAGAAGATGTACATCGTCCACATTCTGTACAAGTATATGCGTTTAGCAATTGCACCCAATTTAAATCAGTTACATCACTAGCTCCAAATTTCTCAGGAACCTCATCTTCTGCTCCTTCTGCTGGCATTGCATAAGGGTCTGCATCTGGATCCATCATCATTTTCACTTCATTGGTCACAGATTCTAAATTAGTAAACTGTCCTTTTGGATTTAAATTTGCATAATAAGTATTAGGGAATGCCAATAAGATATGTAAGTGTTTTGAAAAGTATAAATAATTCAAGAAAATTAGAATTCCAATAATATGTACCCACCAAGCGCTTTGTTCAATAAGATGTAAGGTCTCTGTAGAAAAACTTGAGAACAAGGGTGCTACAAACTGACTGATTGGATTACCAACTCCAGCTTCCTGAAAACCATGATCAGCTGCATTCATAACAATAAACAAGGTCATTAAAACCATTTCAAAATACAGAATAAAATTTCCGTCATTTTTAGGCCAACCTTTCATTTCTTTGCTTAAAAACCTCTTTATTTTGATTATGTTTCTTCTAATCCAGAACAAAATGACAGCAACAAAAACTAAAGCCGCTAAGATTTCAAAAGTTCCTATTAAAAAACTATACAAGGCATCTCCAATAATCGGTTGAAAAACACGATGTGTTCCGAACAACCCATCGATAATAATTTCAAGAACTTCAATATTTATGATCACAAACCCTATGTAAACAATGATATGTAAGAATCCTGCGAAAGGTCTACTAACCATTTTAGACTGTCCGAGGGCAATCATTGCCATATTCTTCCATCTAGTAGACTTATTATCAGACCTATCTACATCTTTGCCTAATTTGATATTTCTAATCAGCTTTTTAACATTCATTGCAAAAAAACCGAATCCTGCAACTAATACAATCGCAAAAAGTATGTTTGGTATGTAATCCATATTAAATAGTTATTATTGATGATTCCAGTTCGTTTCATCATCAGAATTGTTTGGAGACAACCCTATTATATCTCCTTCGGTAGAAACCCCCAAGCCTAGTACAGTTCTATTTGCATAATTAAAATAGCTAACTACTTGATTGATTTCAAGAACTTCACCATCTGAGAATCCAGAATCTTTTAGAGTTCTAATATCTAATTCTACTAAAGTACTCGCTTCCAAAGTTAATTTTTCTGCATATATTAAGCCTTTAGAAAAGCGTTCGCTTAGGTGATTTGTTTTTGTTTTATTCTCTAATGACCTTCTTATTTCTTGTGCTTTATCTTCGTCTTCCAACAATCTGGTTAATCCTGAAAAATGATGTTCTACACAATAATTGCAATCATTTAAAATACTTACAAAAACACCTAGCGTTTCTAAATACCATTTAGGCAATGTATTATTACTATTGTGTAATACATTTTTATACAAAGACATATGCCCAGTCATTGTATGAGGTCTAAGCCCATGAACTAACATAATATTATCTACATTATGATTCGGCCCAGTTACTTTGTCATACAGACGTCTTAATTTTCCTTCAGATTCTTTGTAAGATATTATCTTTATCCAACTCATTATTGATCAGAAGTGTTTTTCTTCTTCTTTTCGGATTTATTAGGATCGTACTGTTTTGGTTTCTTTCCAAATAATGAAAAATGCACAAATCTTTTTGGATTAAGCTTCATTTCTCTCATTAACTCTTCAAGTTCCTTAGAAGCATTTGTCAAGTTTACATAAAGTGAATCATTGGTCATTAATTTACCAATAGTTCCTTTCCCATCTTTTATTCCCACCATTAAACTATTCATATTATCCAAGGTTGCTTGAAAAGTCTTCATAGTTTGACCAATGTTAGCGTTTACAAGTGTATCAGAAACTTTAGAAAAGTTATCAGTAATTTTTTTAGTGTTTTTTAGTGTAATATCAATATCTAAACGACTTGAATCAATCATTTTATTCAACGAGCTCAAGGTAGTATTCATTGTATATACACTAGTCTCAAAGCCTTTTATAGTTCTTTTAAAACTACTTCTAGTCTTTTCATCTAGAATATCATTCAATCCGATCAACAAGGAGTCAGCTCCAATAATTACTCTTTCAACTTTTGCTTTTAAAGGATTTAAAGCTTGTCCAACAGAAGTAAACATATCAGATTCAACCTCTCCTTTTAAATAATCTCCAGAGACCGCCAAGTCACCTTCATAACTAGGTATAATCGCTAATGACTCTCCACCTATAATACCTGTTGTGTATATTTTCGCTATACTGTTCTTTGTAAATTGAAAATCATTATCCAATGAAATTTTTACAATTAACGTTCCTTTCTTTGCAGGATCTGTATTAAAATCAATCTCAGACACTTTCCCGACTTGTAAGCCGTTTATACTAACCGTACTTGCCTTATTTAAACCTCTAATATTATCGTACTCAATATAAAAGACTCTTGAATTTGATTCAAGAATATTTTGGCCTTTCAAAAAATTGAATCCCCAAATAAATAAAGCTATGATAACAACGGCAGCAATACCCGTTTTTAATTCTCTAGACATTCTTTAGAATTTACTATACAATAATACTAATAATTTTTGGAGTCGACTCTTAAAAAACGCTATTTAAGGGCATCTTTTAATGATATTTTTTCTCCATCCTTAAATGCAGCTATAAAAGCAGAAGAGTATCCTTTTTTCTTCGCTTTTTTGAGTGCTTTTTTCACTTCTTGATAGTTTGAAGTTACCCCGTAATAATACTTGTAATATCTTCCAACCTTTACTCTCTCAACATTTTTAAGTCCTTTAAAATTATAAGACTTAGTTGTAATTTTCTTCCTGCTAGAAGCGATTTGAATTTTAAAGAGAGGCTGTTTTTCAGTTTCTTCAACAACTACCTCTTCTACTTCAACAGTTTTTTCATCAATCGTAGTAATTTTATCTACACTATCGTCTGTAGAAAGATCAATTGTATTTGCTTTTAACTGATCGAAGTATTTTTTTATCGCTTTCGAAACTGCTTTTGCCATTTCTTGCTGCCCTTTCTTTGAATTTAAATAGAGTCCTTCTTTTTTATTAGTTAAGAAACCTAGTTCAATTAAAACACTAGGCATAATGGTTTCTCTAAGTACTTGGAAATTGTCTTGCTTTACTTTTCTGTCTTTCCGTTTTAATTTTACTGCAAAATTATTCTGAATTAAACTTGCTATAGCCAAGCTTTTATCTAAATTTTCTTCTTGCAATAATGAAAGACCAATCAATGATTCAGCAGAATTTGAATCAAAACCTTGATATTTATTTTGATAATTATCTTCCTTTAAAATTACGGCATTTTCTCTTTTAGCAATTTCCAAATTTGCTCTATTGCCTCTTAATCCTAAAACGAAAGTCCCAGCACCATAAGCATTTGTGTTATGAGCATCACAATGAATAGATACAAATAAATCTGCTTTTGCCTTATTAGCTATCTCTCCTCTTTTCCAAAGATCTATAAGGACATCCTTTTTTCTAGTGTATAAAACTTTAATATCCTTGTTTTTTTCAAGCTCCTTACCAATAGCAGCAACAACTTTTAAGACAATGTTTTTTTCTCGATAACCATTCCCTATATTTCCTGGATCTCTACCTCCATGACCTGCATCCAACACTACTGTGTATTTTTTTTCTTGAGCTTTATTCTCTAGAAAAGGAAACAAGGATAGTAAAAAGAAGAAAAAGATAATTTTCCCAGAAAACTTGGTACTAAATTTGTAGCTATGTAAAAGTTCTATCAACAAAATTTAACTAATTTTGACGTTTCAAATTTGGCACTTCAATTATTGAGCCATATTTTTACCCAGACACAAAAATAGCACAATAAAATATTGCAATCAAATCTGTCATACATACTTCTATTCTTATTTCTATTTTGCTATATAAATGTGCAATCTCAAGATATAAAACCTAAGGGTAAAAAAATCCCTTTAGCTTCCAAAGATACCATTCCAAATAAAAAGAAAGGTTCTTCTAAAACGATAAAGAAAGATAGCTTATTACTGAAGCCAAAAGATTCCATTAGAAAAGACACTATAAAACCCAAAGAAGCAATTTCTAATTTAATTAGTCATGTAGCAAAAGATTATACAATACAAGATGCTAAAAAGAAAACAGTAACAATGTATAATGAAGCACATGTAACCTATGGAGACATTGACTTAAAGGCTGGTATTATAATTATTGATTACCTCAAAAACGTTTTATACGCCAAAGGAATAAAAGACAGCACTGGTTATACTCAGAAGCCAATTTTTAAGCAAGAAGGCCAAGAGTCAGAACAAGATTCGATGATCTATAACTTCAAAACCAAGAAGGCAATTATTTACGGGATAAAAACAACTCAGGATCCTGGAATTTTTGTTCTAGGAGAAAAAGCAAAACGTGTAAATGATTCGACAATTTACATGCGAAATATTCGATTCACAACTTCTGATAAAGAAAACCCTGATTATTATATTGGGGTGAAAAAAGCAAAAGTTGTTCCTAATAAAAAAATAGTTGCTGGTCTAAGCAACCTAGTAATTGCTGATGTTCCCACGCCTATTTTCATTCCTTTTGCTTATTTCCCTTTAGGTGGCAAAAGAACTTCTGGGTTTATCTTTCCTGCAATTCAAACAACAACTACTGGTAGAGGTATTGGAATTCAAAACGGAGGTTACTATTTTGCTATTAATGATTATGTAGATCTTGAGGTATTAGCAGGTGTTTTTTCTAATGGAAGTTGGGAGTTTAGAACCTCTTCTCAATACTACAAACGCTATAAGTTTTCTGGAAATTTCAACCTAAGCTTTGAGAAAATTATTCAAAGTACTCGAGGTTTTGAAGATTTCTCGGAAGCTACAAACTTTAACCTTCGATGGAGTCATAGACAAGACCGAAAGTCAAGTCCTAATTCAAATTTCAGTGCCCAGGTTAATCTAGGAAGTAGTCAATATTTTAGGCAATCGCTAAACGAACTTAACAATTCTGATTTTTTAACGAATACATTTAACTCATCTATTTCTTACCAGAAAAATTTTACAGGTACACCTTTTAACATGAGTGTAACTGCTACTCATTCGCAGAACACAAATACCGAGTTAATTACCATGACTTTGCCTTCTTTGCAGTTAAGCATGAATAGAATTTATCCTTTTGCAGGTAAAGGTGGGATTAAAAAGAATCCTCTTCAAAACATTGGGCTCACTTATAGTATGCAAGGGGAATATCGAATTAATACAAGCGACGATGAATTTTTTACTCAAAAAATGTTTGAGACTGCCAAAGCTGGTATACAGCATCGATCTGATGCTAGTACAAATATAACCTTCCTTAATTATTTTACATTGTCTCCAAGTGTAAACTATCGAGAAGTTTGGAATTTTGATCATGTAGAAAAGACATACGATCCAACTGCTCAAAATACTGACGGGTCATTTGGAACTGTTGTCACAGATACTATAAAAGGCTTTAAAAGCTATCGAGAATACAGTACAGGTGTAAGTTTATCTACTAATATTTATGGTACTTTTAATTTTAAGAAAGGAAGACTAAAAGCTATTAGGCATACAATTAGGCCTTCTCTTTCTTTTACTTACAGGCCTGATTTTGCTGACAAATACGATTTACAGGTTCAGCAAAGTTCTGATCCAACCGATGTTCTCACTTACTCTCCTTTTGAACAAGGTCTCTATGGGAGACCTAGCAGTGGTTTAAGCAATTCTATTGGAATCAGTCTTAACAATGTTTTGGAAGCAAAAGTCGCCCCAAAAGACCCCGACAGTGATGAAGAAGATGAAAAAATAACGATATTAAATAATTTAAATTTTAGTACGTCTTACAATATCGCCGCAGACAGTTTAAATTGGTCAGATATAAGGGCAACAGCCGGTACTCGTTTGTTTAAAGATAAGTTAGCGTTAAATGTTAGTGCAAGTTTTGATCCTTATCAGGTAAATCAACAGACAGGGTTTAATATTAACAAATTTAACAAAGGGCTTCCCCGTTTAGAAAATGCTAGCATTACAGCAAACTATACTATTTCCAGTAAAGATTTAGGCAAAGATAAAAATGGAAAAACAACTAATAATTCAGGTAATGGAAATCAGAACACTCCCGATGTATTAGGAAGAAGCATAGATCCTACCAATAGATTTGCGAGCCAACCAGACACTCAACAAAACAACAAAGATGAAGAGCAAGTTACAGAGTTGTATCGAGCAAACATTCCTTGGAGACTTAATTTAGCTTACTCTGCTACCTATACAAACAATGGAGTTAGCAATATTGGAATACGAGCACATTCCGTGATGTTTGGAGGGGATATAGAACTAACTCCTAAATGGAAAGTTGGATTTTCTTCTGGTTACGACGTTATTAATGGAGGATTTACATTTACTCGCTTAAACTTCTCTAGAGATTTAGATAGTTGGCGATTTAATTTCAACTGGGTTCCTTTCGGATTAAACCAATCTTACACATTCTTTATTGGTGTAAAATCATCTGTATTGAGTGACTTGAAGTACGATAAAAACAGACCACCGAATAGAGTTTTATTTTAGGAATGGACTATACTGAAATTATTACATTAAGTATTTTTGGCTTTATTCTTTTTGGTATTGGTTTATTTACTCTTGATAGAGATTTTCGCGCAAAAAAATATGGGAAAAGAACAAAGGGAACAGTAATAGATATAGAAGAAGAAATAGCAAAAGATGATGATGGAGATTCAACCATATATCATTTGCTTATACAATTTAGAGATAATCGAGGTAATGATGTTACTAAAAGGTTAGATTTTGCTAGCAGTATACGCCCAAACAAAGCCCCTCCATATAAAATCACAATATTCTACTTAAAAGAGGGCGATGATTATTTAGTTGTATTAGCTAAAAATACAGTTAAAATGATTTTTGCTTACTCCATTCTTGTAATCGGATTGTTATTACTAATCTTTGTACTTTTAAAAGCAACTGATCAACTAGAACCTCTTAAAAACTTTATTTTAAATTTATTTTCATGAAAAAAATCATCCAAACCTCAAAAGCACCAGCTCCTATAGGACCTTATAACCAAGCAGTACTATCAGGAAACACCTTGTACACTTCTGGGCAAATTGCAATTAATCCTGCTACAGGAAAGCTAGAACTAGGTTCTATTACTGAGGAAACTAAACTTGTTATGGAGAATCTGAAAGCTGTTTTAGAGGCAGCAGAAATGACCTTCGAAAATGTCATTAAAACTTCAATTTTCATTTCTGATATGAACAATTTTAGTGAAATAAATACCGTTTACGCAACCTATTTCAATGAAGAAACTGCTCCAGCTAGAGAAACTGTTGAAGTAGCAAATCTTCCCAAGTTTGTAAATGTAGAAATTAGCGCAATTGCTGTTAAATAAAAAAAGCCTGCATAAATGCAGGCTTTTTTAATTCAAATAATTTGTATTATAAAGATGCCGAGTATTCTATCAAATCAACAATTTTAGTTGAATATCCCATTTCATTATCATACCAAGAAATCACTTTTACAAAATTATCATTTAAGGCAATTCCAGCTTTAGCGTCGAAAATTGAAGTTCTTGAATCTCCCACAAAATCTTGAGAGACTAACAAATCTTCTGTATACCCTAAAACACCAACCATAGGTCCGCTCTCTGAGGCTGCTTTCATAGCTGCACAAATTTCTTCGTAAGTAGCCGCTTTTTCTAACTTCACGGTTAAATCAACTACAGAAACATCCATTGTTGGTACACGAAAAGCCATTCCTGTTAGTTTTCCATTCAATTCTGGAATTACTCTCCCTACTGCTTTTGCAGCTCCTGTAGATGAAGGAATGATATTATGAATGGCAGCTCTACCACCTCTCCAATCTTTACTAGATGGTCCATCAACAGTTTTTTGAGTTGCTGTTGTTGCATGAACAGTTGTCATTAAACCTTCTACAATTCCAAAATTATCATTCAATACTTTTGAAATTGGCGCTAAACAGTTTGTTGTACATGATGCGTTAGAAAAAATCTTTTGATCAGCTTTCAACTCAGAATTGTTCACACCCATTACAAACATAGGCGTATGATCTTTTGAAGGCGCAGATAACACTACTTTTTTGGCTCCTGCTTCTAAATGTTTTCCTGCTGTTTCTTCTGTTAAAAAGAATCCTGTAGACTCAATAACAAAATCAGCATCTACTTCATTCCATTTTAAATTAGCAGGATCTCTTTCTGCAGTAATTCTAATTGTATTTCCGTTTACTATTAGTTCTCCATCTTTCACATCTACTTCTCCATCAAACTGCCCATGAACGGAATCATATTTTAACATATATGCTAAATAATCTACATCTAATAAATCATTAATGGCAACAATTTGCACATTAGGTCTATTGACTGCAGATCTAAATGCTAATCTTCCAATTCTCCCAAATCCGTTTATTCCTATTTTAATCATTTTCTTTATTTAATTATTCTTTTATGTAGACATGATATCCGAAACTCGTAAAAGTTCCTTGTTAATTTCATGTCCCCCAGTAATTGCCTCTTCTAAATCTGTTGCAATTACAATATTATCTTTAAGTCCAACCATTAGGTTGGTTTCATTATCTATTAAAAGCTCTACCGCTTTTACACCTAACCTACTTGCGAGAACTCTATCAAAACATGATGGAGACCCACCTCGTTGCATATGACCTAAGACAGAAACTCTAACATCGTATTCAGGCATATTTTCCTCTACATACTTAGCCAACTCAAACACGTTTTTTCCAGATTTATCACCTTCAGCAACCACAACGATACTAGATGATTTCCCAGACCTCCTACTCTTCATTAAAGATTCTAAAAGCCTATCCAGCCCTAAATTCTCTTCCGGAATTAAAATTTCTTCAGCTCCCGCTCCAACGCCAGCATTTAACGCTATAAATCCAGCATCTCTACCCATAACTTCAACAAAGAATAATCTGTTGTGAGAAGATGCTGTGTCTCTAATTTTATCGATGGCTTCAACAGCTGTATTTAAGGCTGTATCATATCCTAAAGTATGTGAAGTACCAAAAATATCGTTGTCAATAGTTCCAGGAATGCCAATAATAGGAAAGTTATATTCTTTATTAAAAACAACTCCTCCTGTAAAAGAACCATCTCCCCCAACAACAACTAATCCATCAATTTTATGATCTACTAAATGCTCATGAGCCTTTTTTCTTCCTTCTGGAGTTCTAAACTCTAATGACCTAGCCGTTTTTAATATTGTACCACCTTTATTGATAATATTATTTACGCTACGAGCAGTGAGAGGGGTGAAGTCTCCTTCTATCATTCCTTGATAACCTCTATAAATTCCAACACATTCTGTTCTGTAATAAGCACAGGCTCTAACAACCGAACGTATTGCTGCATTCATTCCCGGAGAATCTCCTCCAGATGTCATCACTGCTATTTTCTTAATTTTTGCCATAATTTCTAGTGTAAAAATACTTAATATAACTTAGTCTGAATAAAAAAAAAACGAAATCGATTTCGGTGATTTGGTCAATAAAAGCTTCACTAACAAAAGGATAGTCCTATTTTCAATGATTAACTTACACAAGAAAATTTTGTCAATTTCTGTAATAAGATTGAAGAAAATCTGGTGTTATTTATTGTGATTTAGGTTTCTTAAAATTTATCAAGCTTTTATGCCTACTTAATACAGAATCCTTTTTTTTCTTAACTTTTTTCTTTTTCCCTTTCTTTTTCAAGCCTATCTTCTCTAAAAGGTCAGAAAGTGTATTAAAGTTTACTTGGTAGGACAGTCCTACTCCTTGCGTATATCCTTCTTCTTGAGCAGAATATTGAATTTCATTTTGTCTATTAAAAATAACCCCTCTAAAATTCCCTTTCTCATTTAGCAACACCTCTACTTTTACCTCACCCACCACACTAGATTGAGTTTGAGTACCTACAGGAACTCCTACCTTTCCATTGATAATAATGTTTTTACTAAGCTGCGTAGTAACGGATACATCTAACTGACTGTCAGTATTAAGATTATCTTCTGGATTTTGGGGATTCCCTGAAGTATATCCTACGTCAAAATTAAATGTGTTACTACTAATAATATCAGAAATAATAGATCCAATAGCATTAGACGTGGTACCTGTTATCAATTCTGCTCCATCGATATTGTTTCTATTAGGGTTCTGAAAACTACCAAATGCTAATAATGAAACAAACTGCCTAGTTTTAGAGTTGACATCATTGTCGTTTAGCACAAAATCCAATTCTGAAGCAATCGTTGAGTTCGCATTTGGAATCTCAATATCTAATTCTTGTATTGAATTAAATAAGCTTCCTGAAATTCTAGTGATTAGATTTACAGGGATTTTTCTACTCGTATTAAAATTCTCTAATAAAACAGCAGGATTGGCATTTGTTGTGTATACTGCGGTTAAATTTAAATTTGCTTCGTAAGGATTTCCACTCCAAGAAATAGTACCTCCTTTTAAGATATTAAAAGGTTTATTGATAATACCTCCATATTTAAAATTATATACTCCATTGTCGATGGTAAAATCTCCATTCATTGTAAACTTACCACGTGTATTAATCTTAATATCTAAATCTCCTGTTCCACTACCTTTTAATTCACTACCACTAGTTTCATCAATAACAATCTGAGCTAAAGCATCTTTAGTGACTTCTAAATTAATATTCAAAGAAACACCTTCAATAGATTCAATCTCAAGTTCTTTCAGTAAATCTTCGGTCTTATTCTCTGATTTAAAATGTATGAGTCTATAATTATCTATGGAGGCAATATCTTTCAATGGAATAACAAATGTTGTATTGGGTTTTGTTTTAGCATTCACATCAATTGTTATACTATTTGTTAATCCGGTTATACTAGCATTTCCTTCTATAAAACCTGTTCCATAATACAGCGTTTCTTCTGAATTTTCAGTATCAAGGACTAACAAATTATCTGATGTAATATCTAATTTCAAATACCATGAGTCAAAATCTTGATGTGTAATATCACCTTTAAGAACACCTTGAGTTTGGTGTTTTGTATCTTTTAAATTGATGTTATCCAATACAAAAGATTGTCCTTCTAATCCAATTGTTGCATCACCATTAAAATCATAATCTACATTTAAGTATGGGAATTTGAGTCCTGCGTTTTTGAGCAATAAACTTCCATTCATATCTGGATTTCTTAAAAACCCTTTTAATGTAAAATCTCCTGAGGCTGAACCACGAATACTAGATAACACATCTTCTCCTAAAGGACTAAATGCGTTTAACTGAAACTCCTTAATGAATACTTGTAAATCAATTTCAGGACGATTTTTAGAAAAATCAATATTTCCTTGAGCATCTATATTTCTCGCTTCTTCTCTCTCTAAAAATAATTCTACCTTATATTTTTCATAAGAACTTTCGCCTTGTACATTTAAAGATAAATTACCCTGTTTAAAATCGTTGATATAAAAATCATCTACTTTTAAGTTTCCTTTAGGGCTATATAATCCTTTTTCTTGAGTAAAATCTACAATCCCATTTAACTCTCCTTTTAATGACAAACTATCTACTGGTGGTAAAAAACTTTCGAGAGAGACTTTTGTAAAATCAGCTTGTAATTTTTTATATGTAGAATCTCTTAAAGTCCCTTTAAAGGCTATTTTTTGATCACTTGACTCAAGTTGGAATGGAGAAAATATATATTCTTCATTCTTTAAATTAAAAACAACCTTATTGTCTTGATTCCCTTTTGGATTAATATCCCAATGATTCCCTTTGAAATTAAGATTTGATTTTTGAATACCTATAACAGATTTCTTTTCTTCATTGATTGTAAAGTAAAAGTTCAAATCGTAATCTTCTTTTCCTAAATCACCTCCTAAAAAGGTGGATTTAAAGAAAAGAGTATCTTTTTGAGTTACACTCACCAAGTTTAATTTTGACATGTTATAATACTCAGTATTCAATTTTTGAGTAGAAAGAAACGTATGGTAAGGGAGTTTTGGGTTTTTAGTGTCAGTTCTCAATAATAGATTTTCTATTGTATTTCCATATGCCGTTACCATTGGTGACTTAACAGTTAGTTTTAAGTGATCGTCATCTACTACTATTCTACCTTTAATCGTTGTATTTGGAGCTACATACACTTCTGGGAAGAAAACATCAATGATTTGATTGTAAACAGCCAAATCAAACTTCACAAATTGGTGTGGTGCTACTTCATACGGATTGTAGTTTGCATAAATACTTCCTAAAGCATTTTGCGACATAAGCAATAGCTCTTTAAACTGAAAACTTCCTTCAATTTCACCTTTAACAATATCTTCAGAATCAATTAGTATTTTTCTAATATTATCTTCCATTCTAGAAATAACCAAAAATTGTTTGAATGAATATTCGTCTTTCTGATTTTTATATTTGATGTTTTTAAAATTGGCAACTCCTACCATATTATCAATCTGATTACCTTTAAAATCAAAATTTATAATTCCTTGTATTTCCGAAAGGCTATCCCTTAAATATAAGTTTGTGGCTTTTAAATCAGCATAAGAAATGTTTGCTTGAAAATCAAACTGATTAATTTCATTTGAAAAATCTGCCAATCCATTAAAACTCATCTTTAAGTTAGGATCATTAGAGTCAAATTTCCCATCAAATACATTATTCTTATAGGTACCATCTACAGTAATATTTTGATATGTATACTTGTTATAATCAATTTCAGAAACTTCGCCTACCAACCTTGCGTTGATATTTTCAATTCTAAATCCTTTTCCGTTAGGAATATTTCCTTTGAAGCTAAATTTACCTAATGATGGATCTACAAAGAATTTACCCATATCAAATTTGATAAATTCAACATCACCACTATATGTGGCTTCATCTATATCTGCAAAATCAGTCAACTCCATATCAGAAATAACAGTTCCAATTTCAGAATCGATTTCTAAATCTGCCTCAATTGCATTTGGTGTTAGCTTAGTATAGCCAGAAAGCGAAAATTCACCCAGTCTTTGAAACTCAGTAGGCAATGTTTTTCCTAATAAATTAGGGAGGATATCTTTTAGTTTATAATAATCTGCAGTAACATTTCTTAAATCACCTGTAAAAAAGAATTCTTCTTGACTTACAGCATTGATAAAGTTTAAATCTCCAAAGACTTTAATTCCTTTGTCTGAATTGAGTTTTAAATTTTGAACAGAGAAATTATTTAAAGATCCATCAATCTTAGCGCTAAACCTTAAAACATCATCTCCATTTAATTCATTGTATAATTTTTTTAAATCTAAAACAGAAAGGCGACTGTCTTCAAAAGTTGCATCAACGGAAACCAGTTCATTAAATGAACTTAAATTATCTCTCTGATAATTAAATTCTAGTTGAGCCTTCAGCAAAGAATTTGACGTTTTAACGGTAGTATTATAGAACTGCATTTGAGACTTTGTATACTTAAAGTCAGTTCTAAGACTTGTTATTTTAACACCTCTATTATCTACAAAATACAGCCCCCTAATTTTGGTTGACACATTAGGCCCGAGAATCTTAAAATCTTGTAAATTTCCTCCTCCATTATGTGCAGAAAAAGCCAATGGTGTTTTATCATTATCATTAACTTGTCTAAAATTTAAGTCTTCTAGGTAAATGTTTGAAGTTTTTAACAAAAAAGTATTAGCTGTTGAATCTCTAGGATTATCATCCTCAAACTTGTCACTAAAAATAGTTAGATTATCATCTTTTTCATCCTTATAGGTTTTCAAATGAAAATTGACTCCTTTCATGGAAACACTTCCAAGATCTACTTCATTATCAAGAATTCGTTTAGCATTTAATAAAGAAGTTCTTAATCGATCTATAAATATTAAAGTATCCTTATGATGATCTCTAATTTCAATTCCTTTAAAAGATACGCTTCCTAAGAGAGAAAAATCTACTTTTTTAATAACCAAATCAGTTCCAAAATCTTCATTGATATTTTTAGTTACTACACTTGCGATTTTAGTTTGAACAGCAGGAATGGAAAAGAGAATGATAAGGAATACAAAGAATAGCACAATGTACTTCAACCATTTTAATAATATTTTCCCCGCTTTTTTGATAAGAATTTCAGTTAATTATGTTGTTACACAACAATAAACGCAAAAATAGAGCCTTTCTATACAAAGAAAGATAAAATTAACAAACAATTAAATTTCTATAGGAAAAAGAAACAAGCAATTATTTAATAGTTAATTTTGTTTCTTAGAATGAAAACATCAAAAAAAACATATATTTTAGGTATCGAATCGTCTTGCGATGATACAAGTGCATCTGTTATTTGTGACGGAGTTGTACTAAGCAATATTGTCGCAAATCAAGAAGTTCATGCTCAATATGGAGGTGTTGTTCCTGAACTCGCTTCCAGAGCTCATCAGCAAAACATCGTTCCTGTAGTTCAACAAGCAATTGAGAAAGCAGGCATTACAAAAAACGATTTAAGTGCAATTTCTTTTACAAAAGGACCTGGTTTAATGGGGTCTTTGTTAGTAGGAACTTCTTTTGCAAAGTCATTGTCATTAGGATTAAACGTTCCTTTGATTGATGTAAATCATATGCAAGCTCATATTTTAGCGCATTTTATAAAAGAAGAAGAAAGTAAAATACCCCCATTTCCATTTGTCTGTTTAACAATTAGTGGCGGGCACACTCAAATTGTTAAAGTGAATGATTACTTCGATATGGAGATTTTGGGAGAAACCATTGATGATGCTGTTGGAGAGGCTTTTGATAAATCTGCTAAAATCTTAGGATTATCGTATCCTGGTGGACCATTAATTGATAAATATGCTCAACTAGGCAACCCCAAAGCATTTTCATTTACAAAACCTAAGGTTGGTGATTTAGATTTTAGTTTTAGCGGGTTAAAAACTGGTATTTTATATTTCGTTCAAAGAAATGTAAAAGAGAATCCAAACTTTATCAAAGAAAACCTTTATGACATTTGCGCTTCTATTCAACATACAATTGTCGAAATCTTATTAGATAAGTTGAAAAATGCAGTAAAAAACACAGAGATCAAACATATTGCAATCGCTGGAGGTGTCTCTGCAAATTCGGAAATCAGAAAGAGATTACAATTCGCTGAAAAACATTGGGGGTGGACAACTTATATCCCTAAATTCGAATACACAACTGATAATGCAGCAATGATTGCCATTACTGGATACTTAAAATACTTGGAAGGAAATTTCTCAGATATTTCTACAAAAGCAGAAGCTAGGTTAAAAGTTACTGAATAAAAAAGCGAACTTTTTAAGTTCGCTTTTTTTATTTATTACTTTATTATTACAGCGTCTTTATAGAACAACCAATTGCTCTTGTGTAAGTCTTAGCTGGTTTCTTACCTTCCAATAAAGCATCTAGAGCATCTTCCACAAATTTTTCTGTTACCTTATCAGGATTTCTAGAACTATTGTCTATGGCTCCAATATATTCCACAATGTTTTTACCATTGTCTTTTCTTAAGATGTATACATGCGGTGTTTTAGTGGCTCCGTATTTAGGATATACTTTTTGCCCTTTATCTTGTAAATAAGGAAACGTAAATCCTTTTTCTTTGGCTCTTACCTTCATATCTGCCATATCATCTCCACCAATTGCAGCAGGATCATTTGGGTTAATAGCTATTACTGGATAGCCTTTGCCTTTGTACTTTTTATCTAAGGCTGTAATTCTATCTTCATTTGCTACAGAATACGGACACGTATTACATGTAAACACAATAACAAAACCTTTAGCTTCTTTATAGTCAGCTAAAGACACCATTTTTCCATCTATGTTTTCTAATGTAAAATCTGAGGCAACATCGCCTACTTTATACCCTTTATCATCGGATACAATTGTAAAAGCAGTTGCCAATGCAAATACTGCTAAAACAAGAATTGTTTTGATTTTTTTCATCTGTTAATATTTATTATTTTATAAATAATTCTATTTCTTTTTTTAATTCTTCGAAGGCAAAAGATTGCTCATAAAATTTACGCTTGTCTTTATTGTATATTAAAGTAGCAGGAATAGCCCCTGTCCAACTTTCGTTTATATCTGCAATCCAAAATTGTTCATTTACATCATCGAAATGAATCACCTCAGATTGTAATTTCTTTTTATTGATGTATGGGATTAATCTCGTTTGTTTTTGCTTTGGGAAATCGAGACTTACTAAAATAACTTCAACATTTTCATCTTTATAATCCTGATTAATTTTCTCAAAATAAGGAAGTTCTTTTACACAAGGCAAACACCATGTTGCCCAAAAATTAATCACGTAAATCTTATTATCCTCTTTATTAAATATTGGTTTCAACCCTTCATAATCAACAGTATGGACATCAGAAACTTCTACAAAACTAGAAGTATCAACAACATAATTAACGTGTTTATCTTTTTTAGATTCTTTCTTACAAGAAGCTAGTGTTAAGCAAAGACAAACAATAAAAAAAAGTTTTCTCATTGTATAAAAATACAAAATAAGAAAACTCTTTTAGATGTTATTAACGAAAACTTAACAGCTTAGATTATCCAAATAAATCATTTAAAACCTTCGCCAAACGCAATCCTCCTTTTTGAAGTTGAATTTTTACCGTTGTAAAATGATCGTACATGTATCTGTAGCTTAAATTTTCATCAACTTTAGCAGAATTATATACTTTCATCGTTGTTATTCTAGTTTCATTTACCCAATCCAAGACTGACCCTTCTTGAATTGCTTTCTTTTGATTTTTAGAAAATTTATTCAAATTAGATGTTAACTCAGAATACGTCATGTTAAAAGATTCTATCATTTTAGTATCCCATACCGAGTGTAAGTTAGTGTTTCCTCGAAACCATTTTACTTTAATAGAATTCCCACCTCTATCCTCTCCTCTACCTACATGAAGCGGTTGATGAAGATCTCCTACAAGATGTACCAACATTTTCAAATAAAAAATCTTGTCCTCCTTACTTGAGTTTGCATCAGAAATAATCTCCTGACATTTCTTAATTCCTTTTATTAAATCACCTTTAGGATTCTTTGTTGACGCCTCATAAGTCTCACCATCTTTAAAGTTCACATAGTGCCAAGTAGAAAACCCATTGTATTTCCTATCTGATCTTATTTCATCAGCATAGGTTGAGATTAGTGCTAAGCCTTCTTTTCCAAGAAGCTTTATAAGATTTCTTTTTGCTTTTTTAGTCAGATTCTTATGTGCTATCTCTCCTACTACTCTATGCCCTGTTTGCCCCCAAAAAAGATCTTTGTCATTCGAGTAACAGAAAACACTCACAAATAAGAAAATTGTTAAAATTCTAAACTTCATAATATTGATATTAATTTTTCAATTTCTGCTAAGGTAAAAAATATACTGTTCAAAAAATTTGGAAATATCAAAAAAAAACATATATCTTTGTAATATCATTTTGATATCACTTTAAATAATTAAATATGGACGCAGAAAAAATCATCAAACCAACTAATGGCTACTTAATGTTAGTCATAACACTTATATTATTTTTTGGAGGAATTGCTATTACAATTCGTGAAGAAAACCCAATATACTTACTTGCTACCTTAATTGGATTCTTTGGAATGTTCGGTTTCATTTTAGTAAACCCAAACACTTCAAAAGTAATTTTACTCTTTGGGAAATATGTAGGTACTGTAAAAGACAATGGGTTGTATTGGGCCAACCCTCTATACAGAAAGAAATCAATTTCTTTACGAGCTAGCAATTTTGATAGCGAACGATTAAAAGTAAATGACAAATTAGGAAACCCAGTTATGATCAGTACTATTTTAGTATGGAGGGTTACTAACACCTATAATGCAGCTTTTGATGTAGACAACTATGAAAACTTTGTTAGAGTACAAACAGATGCTGCAGTTAGAAAGTTAGCTAGTATGTATCCTTACGATAACTTTGCAGATGAAGGTCATGAAGAAGATATTACATTACGTTCTAGTGTTAATGAAGTAAGCGAGGCTTTAGAAAAAGAATTAGAAGAACGTTTATCAATTGCTGGAATTGAAGTTTTAGAAGCTAGAATTGGATACTTAGCTTATGCACAAGAAATTGCAAATGCAATGCTAAAACGTCAGCAAGCAACAGCTATTGTAGCAGCAAGACATAAAATTGTTCAAGGAGCAGTAAGTATGGTTGAGATGGCTCTAGAAGAGTTAAGTAAAAAAGAAATTGTTGACTTAGATGAAGAACGCAAGGCTGCAATGGTAAGTAACTTAATGGTTATTTTATGTGGAGATAAAGAAGTGTCTCCCGTACTTAACACTGGGACTTTAAATCATTAAAATGAATAAAAAGAAAGAACTCAATTTAGGAGTTTCTGTAGCTCTAGGAGCTTCTTTAGGCTCGTCAATAGGAACTGTAATTGGTGCTGTAACTGACAATGTAGCAATGGGTGTTTCTTTAGGAGTGTCAGTAGGAGCTGCCTTAGGCATTATCATAGGTGTTCTTTTAAACGAGTACAATAAAAAGGAAGAGCTATGAAAAATAAAAGAGAAAATAAAGTCGCCATGGGAATTGCTCTTGGGGCAGGAATAGGGACAGCAATGGGAGTTGCGTTAGACAATATTGCTTTAGGAATTCCAATTGGAATAGCAATTGGAGCTGCAATGGGTGTTGCAATGCAAAATAAAAACAAAGAAAAATGAAAGAATATAAAGTAATCAATTGGAAAGCTGGACTAACCAAAAACAATGAAAGACTTGAAGACACATTAAATCAATATGGCAGAGAAGGCTGGAGAGTTGTTCATATTGGGGAACAAAATTACAGAGTCGTTTTCGAAAGAGATAAAAACAGATAGAAATGAGAATTTTTAAAGAAGAACAACGGTTTACTCAACCATTAATTATCGTATTAATAGCAATAAGCTTGCTTACTATCATAGGAATAATGATAAAAGAGTACACCTCAGAAAATAGCACTATGAGAGCCGTAGAGATGGTAACAGTTATCGCAACTACAATGGCCGCTATCTTACCTATTTTCTTCTTTAAACTTACGACTCGTATTGACGAGAAAGGTATTCATTACAAGTTCTTCCCATTACAGAGGAAAACAAAAACTATTCTATGGACTGAACTCAAATCTGTAAGTGTAAGAAAATACGATGCCCTTTCAGAATATGGAGGATGGGGATTAAAAGGTTTCCTAAATAGAAAAAAAGGGAAAGCTGTTAATGTAAAAGGAGACATAGGAATACAGTTAGAATTAAAAAATTTAAAAAAATTACTGATAGGAACTCAAAAAGAAAATGATGCTAAAAAAGTTCTAGAAACCTATCGACATAAAACATCAGATTATGAGAACTAAATTATTTATAATATTGACTTTTTTCATCGTTGATTGTTTCGTCATTCAATCAGAAATTCTTGAGAAAGACATTTTGATTAAAAACAATCAAATAGAACTGCCTGGAACTTTATCCTATACTAAAAGCAGTGAAAAATTAATCATTTGGATTCATGGTTCTGGGAATGTAGATAGAAACGGGAATCAAGGTGCTCAAGCAAAAGCAAATTATATTAAGCAGTTCAGGGATGAAATAAACAAAAATGATATTGCCTTTTTTAGTTATGACAAGAGAACATCCAACCCTAAAAATGTAGCTTTTTTAAAAGGTATTATTTTAGATGATTTTGCAGATGATGCTAAAAAAGTAATTGAGCATTTTAAGAAAGAAAGTCAATTTAAAGAGATCATTTTAATTGGTCATAGCCAAGGTTCTTTAGTTGCAATATTGGCTTCTAAAGGAGTTCATAAATATATTTCTTTGGCGGGTCCTTCAGAAACTATTGATAAGACTCTTACAAAGCAAATAATGGCGCAAAGCACAGAATATGGGAAAATGACTGAAAGTTATTTTAAAGAATTAAAAGAAACTGGTGACGTCAAAAATGTTGATCCAAATCTCCTTCAATTTTTTGCAAAACCAAATTTACCTTTCTTCAGAAACTGGATGTCATATAATCCAACTAAAGAGATCAATAAATTAAAGATTCCAACATTGATTATAAATGGAACTAAGGATATTCAAGTCTCTATTGAAGACGCTAAGGCATTAAATGTTGCAAACAACACCTCAGAAATAAAAATTATTGAGAATATGAATCATGTTTTGAAACACATAGAAAAAGATTCAGACAATATGAACTCATATTATTCCCCAGATTTTAAAATTTCTTCGGAACTTGTAAAAATAATTACCGAATTTGTAAAAAGATAACGCATGGCCAAGAAAAAAGCTTTTGCTTTACGGATGAATGAAGACATGATGAAAGCCATTGAAAAATGGGCGTCAGACGAATTTCGATCAACCAATGGTCAGATTGAATGGATGCTCATGCAATCATTAAAAGATGCCAAAAGAGAACCTAAAAAGAAAGATGAGTAAAATACTCGTCTTTCTTTTTTTATATTTATACTTTAAATAAGATCCTCGATGTCTGAAGAAACAGAAGTGAAAAGAAAAAAAATAAATTGGACTGCAGATAAAATCATGAGCACTTCTGCTTTGGTTATTGCTCTTGTTTCATTGATTGCCTTATTCTATCAACTTCGTTTTGCTCATGAAGAAAACGAATTGATTCGAAAACAACAAAGCGCTAGCGTGATACCTTATTTACAGTTTGAAAACATCTATAGTGTTCGTTCTTTCAGAATACAAATAGTCAACAAAGGTGTGGGTCCAGCTTTTATAAAAAATGTATCTTTTACACTAAACGACACTTTGATTTTTGATGATTCTACCAATGCGTTACTCCACATTATGAGAGAAGAAATCGACAAAAGTGATTTGATAGCCTACAATGGATCTATGACTGTAAAGAAAAATACTGTCATTCAACCTGGTGAATCTATTAGAGTTTTTGGAATTTCATCTAAAAGCAATGATGATTTTTCAGGAGTAGAAAGTTTTAAAAATTACATGAATAACACACCTCCAACATTTTCTCTTATTTATGAGGACATCTATGGAAATCAATGGGAGCTGTCAAACAAAGAGAATCAACAAGATTTTCAATTTTTGACTCCTACTCTAATCAAAAAGGCAAAATAACATTCTTCCTCTTCTTTAAGATTTTTTTAAGATTTTTTAAAAAGTGTAACTTGTACCTTTAAGGTTTTCTTAACAACTAACACTTTACACAATGAAAAAATTCTTTACCTCGCTATTTCTATTAGCATCTATCACTCTTTTTTCACAAGATTTTTCAATGGACCTGGTTAAAAACATGAAACCGAGAAACATTGGTCCTGGTGGAATGAGTGGTCGTGTTACATCTATAGATGTAGTCACATCCAATCCAGATATTATGTATGTCGGAACTGCCTCTGGTGGACTCTGGAAATCGACTTCCGGAGGAATCAAATGGGATCCTATTTTCGACAAAGAAGTAACCGCTTCTGTAGGAGCTGTTGCCATTCAACAATCCAATCCAAGCGTTATTTGGGTAGGAACTGGAGAAGGAAATCCACGAAACAGTTTAAATGGCGGTTATGGTATTTATAAATCCTTAGATGGAGGTAAATCTTGGAAGGCTATGGGCCTCGAAAAGACACGTCATATTCATCGAATTATCGTAGATCCTACAAATCCAAATACAGTGTATGTTGGAGCTATTGGTTCGCCTTGGGGTGAGCACAAAGAAAGAGGTGTCTACAAAACTACTGATGGTGGAAAGACTTGGAAACAAATCTTATACAATAATATCAAAACAGGAGCAGCAGATTTAGTGATGGACCCATCCAATCCTAACAAATTGATTGCTGCTATGTGGGAACACAAACGTGACCCTTGGTTTTTTAAATCAGGAGGTAAAGGAAGTGGATTATACATTACGCATGATGGTGGTGATACTTGGAAAAAAATGACCGACAAAGAAGGTTTCCCTAAAGGTGATTTAGGAAGAATTGGTGTCGCTATTTCTAGAAGTAATCCTAATGTTATTTATGCTTTGGTAGAAGCAAAAAAGAATGCTTTATACAAAAGTGAAGATGGAGGTTTTAAATGGAAAAAAATAAATGACAAAGCAGGAATCGGAAATAGACCTTTCTATTATTCAGAAATCTATGTCGATCCTCAAAATGAAAACAGACTGTATACCGTGTTTACCTATGTGAATGTTTCTGATGATGGAGGGAAAAGTTTCCGTCAGTTAATGCCTGCTTATGGTGCTAATAACGGAGTACATCCAGACCATCATGCTTGGTGGATTCATCCGAAAGACGGATCTTTTATGATTGATGGTAATGATGGTGGATTGAACATTTCTAAAGACAAAGGAAAAACTTGGCGTTTTATAGGAAACTTACCTGTAGCTCAGTTTTATCACATCAATGTAGACAATGAATATCCTTATAATGTCTATGGAGGAATGCAAGATAATGGTTCTTGGAGAGGTCCAGCTTATGTTTGGAAAGCTCAAGGAATAAGAAATTCATACTGGCAAGAAATTAGTTTTGGAGACGGTTTCGATGTAGTACCAGACAAAGACGATTCTCGTTACGGATGGTCTATGAGTCAGCAAGGATCTGTTGTAAGATACGATCATATCACTGGGAACAATTATTCTGTAAAACCAACACATTCAGATCCAAAAGTAAAACTGCGTTTCAATTGGAATTCGGCAATCAATATGGATCCGTTTAACAATAGCACTATTTATTTTGGAAGTCAGTTTGTCCATAAATCAACTGACAAAGGTTTAACATGGTCAGTAATTTCACCAGATTTAACAACCAATGATAAAGAAAAACAAAAGCAAAGCGAAAGCGGTGGTTTGACTTTAGATGCTACTGGTGCAGAGAATCATACAACTATTTTAGTGATTGAACCTTCTTCAGTAGAGCAAAACATGTTGTGGGCAGGTACCGATGATGGTCGTGTTCATGTAACTCAAAATGGCGGTGGAACTTGGACAGATGTGAGTAAGAATATTCCTGGACTTCCTGCTGGAAGTTGGGTCGCACAGATTAAAGCTTCCAACAAAAACAAAGGTGAGGCACTCTTAATTGCAAACGATTATAGACGTTTTAATTATACACCTTATGCATATAGAACTAAAGATTACGGAAAAACTTGGACTCGTATTGTAGACGGAAACGATGTGAAGAGTTATACGTTGAGTATCGTTGAAGACCCAATGAATGCCAATCTTTTGTTCTTAGGAACTGATGATGGACTCTACGTTACTTTAGATGCAGGAAACAAATGGATTAAATGGACTTCTGGTTTCCCAACGGTATCTACAAAGGATTTAGTTATTCAACCTAGAGAGCACGATTTAGTGATTGGAACTTTCGGAAGAGCTGCATGGGTTTTAGATGATATTAGACCATTACGCGCCATGGCAAACGGAAATGTTTTGAATAAAAATTTACAGTTATTCAATCCTCCAACGGCATATCAAGCAGCCTACCAACAACCTACAGGAAGTAGATTTGGTGGAGACGCTCTATACAATGGAGAAAACAGACGTTTTGGGGCTATGATATCTTATTACATCAACAGGCCTGTAGTTAAAAAGAAAGAAGAAGAGTCTAAAGGGAAGAAAAAACGTAGAGGAAAAAAGAAGAAAGAAGAACCTAAAGTAAAAAAAGAGGAAAAGCCTAAAATTAAATGGGACTCTATCAAATTAGAGATTTTTGATGGAACACGTTTAATAAGAACTCTAAAGAGAAAAGCTCCAAAAGAAAATGGAATCCACAGAACCTATTGGTTTATGGATGAAAAAGGTGTTGCAAGACCTTCTAGAAGAATTAGACCGCAACGTAACGAACCAGGAGGAGTTGGTGTAAAACCAGGAACTTATCGTTTAAAAATGTCTTTCGGAAATCAAACTTCTGAATCAACTATTAAAGTTGAATTTGATCCAAGGCTAAAGATGTCTACCGCAGCAATTAATGAAATTTACAATGCTAGCAAGGAGATGGAAAAAGACCAAGAGTTAATGGCTAACGTTATAAAACAATTGGTAGAAAGTAAAAATACTGCCAACGGATTTAAATCGAAACTTTCAAAAGAAGATAAAAAGAAATACAAAGATCAGATTAAAGCTTCTTCTGATATTGTGAAGAAAATTGATAAGGTGATTGCTGTTTTCTTAGGCAAGATAGATCGAAGACAAGGAATTGTAAGAAATCCAGAGGTAACTGTGAATCAACGTTTCTTTTCAGCAAGAAGGTATGTAGGAAGCAGGTTTGGTAATTTAACTTCGACGGAACGTCAGCTAATCAAACAATACAAAGACGCCTTAAATGACGCAGTAAAACAAACCAATGATTTCTTCGGAAAGGATTGGAAAGACTACAAAACAAAAGTAGAAAGCATTATGATATCTCCTTTTAAAGAAGTCAAAACATTCTAAAAAAACGAAAGCGGAGTTAACCTCCGCTTTTTTTATGGATTGATTTTTATACTTTAGCAGAAACCAAGATATCAATATGGAACAGCCACTTTTTACGAATGACGCAATTGTATTTGGAATTTTAATGATTTCACTAGGATTTGTATTCTATACAGAATCCAAAACCTCTGGGTTTTGGTCAAAGTTTTATAAAATAGTTCCAGGACTATTCATGGCTTATTTTATCCCTGCAATTTTTACAACTTTTGGAATCATTGCTCCGGAATGGGAAACTTTTGGTGCTGCTGGCGAAGTTGTCAAAGGAAAATCTCAACTGTATTATGTCTCAAGTCGGTTTTTACTCCCTGCTGCACTAGTCCTTATGACTTTAAGTATTGATTTAAAAGCCATTTTTAATTTAGGATCTAAAGCCTTAATTATGTTTTTTACAGGAACTATCGGAATCATTATTGGTGGACCTATTGCCATCTTATTGATATCTCTTGTTTCTCCAGAAACTGTTGGAGGTGCAGATTTTGATGCAGTTTGGCGAGGGCTTTCCACTTTGGCCGGCAGCTGGATTGGTGGTGGTGCTAATCAAACTGCTATGCTGGAAATTTATCAATACAATCCTGCTAAATATGGAGGAATGGTCTTTGTTGATATCGTAGTTGCAAATATATGGATGGCCATTCTATTAATTGGAATAGGCAAAAAAGATAGAATCAACAAATGGTTAAAAGCAGACACTTCAGCCATTGAAGAATTAAAAGAAAAAGTAACCAAATTTACTCAAAAGGTAAAAAGAACTCCAACGTTGACAGATTTTATGATTATCCTAGCAATTGCTTTTGGAACTGTTGGTTTTGGTCATTTTGCAGCAAAATATTTAAGTGTCTTTTTCAATGATATTGTAGCTGGTATAAGTTCTGATATTCTAAGAAATATCTTCACATTCTTAGGATCTCAATTCTTCTGGCTGGTTAGTATTTCAACAATCATTGCCATCATATTATCTAACACAAAAGCAAAAAATTACGAAGGTGCTGGTGCTAGTAAATTAGGAAGTGTATTTATTTATGTTTTGGTGGCTACCATAGGAATGAAAATGGATTTAGGAATGATTTTCGACAATTTGGGTCTTATTGTTATTGGTATCGTTTGGATGTCTATTCACGCTGGTTTACTAATTTTAGTAGCCAAATTAATAAAAGCTCCTTATTTCTTTTTAGCGGTAGGTAGTCAAGCAAATGTTGGAGGTGCTGCTTCAGCACCAATAGTTGCTTCTGCATTTCACCCATCTTTAGCAACCGTAGGAGTTCTATTGGCTGTTTTTGGGTATGCAATAGGAACAATAGCCGCCATTGGTTGTACTATTTTATTGGAGCTAGCTGCTTCTTTTTAAATAAAATTCAGCATATTTGCAGCCTTAAATTTGAGTATTCATGAAGAAATTTTTTATCATTTGTTTATTATTAGCCGTAGTTTCTTGTTCTAAAGAAAAACAAGGAAATATGATTGTTCAAGGTCAGATTAAAGGACTAAAAAAAGCCACCTTGTATTTACAAAAGATGAAAGACACATTGGTTATTTCTGTAGATTCAATTTCTCTTTTTGGAAATGATACATTTAGATTGGTTGACAATATAGATTCTCCAGAAATGTATTACTTAACCTTTGATACGAATACTAGTGAAAAAAGGATTATGTTTTTTGCTGAACAAGGAACAATTACAATTAATGATGATGTTGCAAACTTTGGTGTTGACACCGAAATAGAAGGGTCTAGTAATCAAAAAGTCTTTGACGACTATAAAAAGATAACTTCTAAATTTCAAAACAAGCAATTAGATTTAATGAAAGCTAATTTTGATGCCCAAAAAGAAAAAAACCTTAAAAAATCTGATTCTTTGCGTAAAGTTTCAGAATCTGAAGTAACAAGAAGATACTTATACTCTATTAATTTTGCTTTGGCTCATCCTGATTCAGAAGCAACACCATATATTGTTTTAACTGATTTAGTCAACGCAAACATCAAATACTTAGACACCATTAATAATTCTTTAACTGATAGAGTAAAGAGTTCATTTTATGGTAAAAAGTTAGATAAGTTTATTGCTGACATAAAGAAAAGCGAAGGAAACTAAACAGTTTCTATACTGCTCTTCTCAATTCTTTTTCCTTAACAAAATATCGAGCTATCTTTTTAGGCGGATTTATAATTTCCCAAGCACTGTAATCAAACCAATGCAAATCTGTTGTTAATGTTGCACACAATTCATTTTTAGTATTGTGAAAATCGACAGAAACTCTAGTTACACCCTCTTCTTTATCTTCATCAAAAACACTCAATTCAATAGAAAAAAACTCAGCAAACATCAAATGTTTTTTATTGATTAGTGTATCATTGGTTTTCTGCCATCCTATTTTTAAAGAGTTTAGCTTCAATTTAGAAAAACCTTTTTCAAGCAAAAAGACTTCAATAAGTTTTGATGAATGCGATAGATAAGCAAAATTTTGCATGACCATAAAATCATTAACATCTTCTCCTTTTACTTTAAAGCTTCTTATAAACATAAATTTTCCTTTTTAATTTAAAACAGCATTCCGTTTAGGGAACGAAAATGCTGTTTACCTTCTCTTAAACATCATTTTTTCAACCAATTAATTCAGCTGTCGTTAACAAATGATATTATAAATTAAATACGTATTTATCGGATTTTAAAAACGAAATGAATGAAGGTGAAAAAAAGCTTTTAAAAAGGAGAAAATAACATTGAGAAATTATTTAACTTTTAGACTCCATTCAAATTCGAAATTAGAAACTGAAAAACCTTCCTCATTAAGACCTTCAGATTTCATTAGAATAATTTGCCCCTCTCCAGTCTCTTCAGACTTCCGAATAGCATCAGCTACTTTAATACCATCGTGACATTCAAAACGTATTTTACCAGTAGCTTTCTTTGTAAAATTCCCTCTTTGATTTATAACCAACATCGAAACTTTTTTTCCAGAATTCTGAATTCCTTTCATTACCAAAACTCCTGTTGTCATTTCTGCCGCCATGCCCTGAGCGGCCCAAAACATGGATTTAAAAGGATTCTGATTGATCCATTTATGCTTAATTAAAACGATTGCAGATTTTTCACTGATGCTTTTTACACGCACACCTCCAAAATAAGCAAGAGGTAATTTAAACAACATAAATTTATTGATTTTACTAGGTGTAATCTGCATTTGAGGTGAATTTAGCCGACAAGTTAATCATAATTTCTTATCCATTAAAAAATATTTAAATGTTAAAGTTTGTTAAATTTTAGTACTATGTTTTGCATAATACCTTCTTTTAACCATATATTTGCATAGTAAAGTATTATATAAATAATCATGACACAAAATAACGAAAACACCAATGCTTTTTTAATTCACATCTCGGCTTTTGCAGGGGTTCTTTTTCCTTTTGGAAGTATTATAACTCCATTAATAGTATGGCAGACTTTAAAAGACAGAAGTCAGTTTTTAGATGAGCAAGGTAAAGAGGCTGTAAATTTTAACATCAGTTACAGTTTGTATATGTTTATTTTAAGTCTAGCTATAATTCCATTCTTTATTAGAAATTTATTTAATGGATGGAATAACCATAGTTATAATTTTGATTGGAGTTTTGATCTAGGGTTTGGAAATTTATTCGGAATCATCGGTTTTGCTTCTTTTGCAGGAATCATCGGATTAATCAAAATCGCTTTAATCATACTAGCAGCTATCAAAGCTAATAAAGGAGAAAATTACAAATATCCTTTAACTATAAAATTCATTAAATAACAATACAAACCACAATAGATGAAACCGAAAGGTTCCATGTGAATATCACAAATAAGAAATAACACATGAAGATAGAAAACACAAAAGCACAAATGCGTAAGGGTGTCCTTGAGTATTGTATTCTCTCTATATTACAGCATGGAGATGCATATACATCAGAAATCCTATCGACATTAAAAAGTGCAGAAATGATTGTGGTTGAGGGAACCATATATCCATTATTAACACGTTTGAAAAATGCAGGCTTGTTATCATACAGATGGGAAGAATCTACCTCAGGTCCACCAAGAAAATATTACGTTTTAACAGAAAATGGAGGCATGTTTTTAAAAGAATTAAACAAAACATGGAGCAATTTAATCAATGCTGTAAACCAAGTAACAAGCAAAAAATCAACCAAAGATGAATAAGACTATCAATATAAATTTAGGAGGATATTTTTTCCATATCGACGAAATCGCCTATCAAAAGTTAAGAAGGTATTTGGATGCGATTTCTAAATCTTTAAGCGACGATCCTCAAGGAAAAAACGAAATCATTTCAGATATTGAAACTCGTATTAGTGAGCTGCTATCAGAAAAGATTACAGACGCTCGTCAGGTTGTTAATGAACAAGACATTAGCGATGTGATTAAAATCATGGGAGAACCAGAAGATTATGCAGATAGTGAAGAAACGTATAAAGAAACAAGCTATAAGTACACTAGAAAGCAGTCTAACTCTAAAAAATTATTTAGAGATGGTGACAATAAATTTATGGGGGGTGTAGCGGCAGGTATTGCACAATATTTTGATGTTGATGTAATCTGGATTCGTTTGGCTTTCATCTTACTATTCTTTGGAGGTGGATTTAGTTTATTACTTTATATCATTTTATGGGTTTTATTACCTGAAGCAAAGACCACGGCTGAAAAATTACAGATGGAAGGAGAGCCTGTAAACATAGATAATATTGAAAAAAAAATTCGTAAAGAATTTGAATCAATAACTGAAAGCATAAAAGACGGTGCCAGTGAAGTAACCAAAAAAGTAAATGAAGGAACTAAGAAACATGCTAAAAGAGCATCATCGGGGTTTCAAGATTTTTTAGACACTTTAGGTAAGATCATTCTAGCATTTTTTAATGTTATCGGTAAGTTCATTGGAGTTATTATTATTATTGTGTCTGCTTCGGTACTGATCTCATTTGTCATTGCTTTATTTTCAGTGGGTAGTTTTGAAATTTTAGGATTCAGTGATGAATTCTTATCTCTACCACCTTTTATGCATGATTCTATAATGCCACATTGGTTACTAGCAGTTTGCGGATTAATCCTAGCTGGATTTCCTTTCTTAATCCTTTTTATATTAGGATTGCGAATTTTATCTAGCAATGTAAAACAGTTTAGCAAAACTACTTCGTTAACCTTATTAGGGATTTGGATTGTAGCATTGCTGATGGTCATCTTTACTGGTATCGAATTTGGAGTAAGTAAAGCTCACAACGGAAATAAATTAGAAACAAAAAATTTATATGTTGCTGCTAATGATACACTAAGAATTAATGTAGTTAATAATGAAGACATCTCATTTGACAATAATTTCCGTAGAAGGAATAACAAAAGAGAGGTATATATTGGAGAAGAGAGAAAACTATATTCAAACTATGTAAAAGTAGATGTTGAAAGAAGCACTTCAGACAAGACCTATATAAAAGTTAGAAAACGTTCTGAAGGAAGAAATATCTCTAGAGCTAACAAAAGTGCTGAAAATTTAGAATATGAATATAGTATCGTTGATAATAAGATTGTTCTAAATGGATACTTTTTATCTAATTATAAAAACTTAATTAAAGATGAAGCTGTATATGTAACTCTTTATGTTCCAGAAGGAATTACAATATTCTTTGATGAATCTTCTCAGAGCTTTTTAAACAATATAGATAACACTGGAAGTATTTATGACAACGATATGGTAGATCATTACTTTTTGATGACAAAAGAAGGTTTAGACTGTAGTGATTGTATAGAAGTGAAGGAAGAAAAAACAGTTGATGAAAATTTAGAAGAAGAATAAGTAACAATTCATCATAAAAATTAAACAATTGAGTAACCTTAATTACAAAATTGGCGTCTATATATAGACATTTGAATACTTAAAATATAAAACCATGAAAACAGTAAAAAACCTAACCATTCTATTATTTTTATCTGCATTCCTTACTTCGTGTGGAGTAGATATGTTCAACAGAGTAGACGGAAACAGAAATGTAGTTTCTGAAAAAAGAAAAATTAACGATGACTTTACAGGAGTAAAAGTTAGTAGCGGAATTGATTTATACATAAAGCAAGGAAGTAAAAACCAATTAACAGTAGAAGCTGATGAAAATTTACATGACATTATCATTACAGAAGTAAAAAAAGGTGTTCTTAAGATTTATACTGAACGAAGTATTTGGAGAGCAAAAGCTAGAAAAGTATATCTAACCGTGACTTCATTAGAAGAATTAAAGGCTACAAGTGGTAGCGATGTTTTTTCTCAGAACATCTTAAAAGTAAAAGACCTTACTGTAAGTACTAGTAGTGGCGCAGACATGAGAATAGAAGTTGATGCAAACAATGTAACAAGCAGTTCTTCTAGCGGGTCAGATTTACGTATAAGTGGAAGGTCAAACACTCACGAAGCAAAAGCTAGTAGCGGGAGTTCAATTCATGCTTATGGATTAGAAAGTAAAGATGTTACTGCCAAAGTTAGTAGCGGTGCCGATATAGGAGTATTTGCTTCTGAATCTATCGATGCAAGAGCTAGCAGTGGTGGAGATATTAGATACAAAGGGAATCCGGAAAAAGTAAATAAAAAGTCTTCATCTGGAGGTGGAATATCTTCTAGATCTTAATATAAAAACAATCAACTAACCAACTAACCAACTTAATTATGAACACATTATTAGAAGTCTTTAGAGGTAGCTTTGTGTTAAAAATGGCCATAGGAGTCTTTACATTTCTATCTTCAATGATAACAACTGTTGATGATAACAGCATTAACTATAACGCTAAATTTGATAATTTAATAGATATTGAATTACAAGAAAAGCTAACAGAAATGGATAACCTTTATTTTAACACAAACAATAGTATTACTTTAAAATAGTTCATATTAAAACAATAACGTTGCAGCAAAAATAAATGGGAAGTTGAAGAATCTATTAAATTGCCTCAGCAATACTTAAAAATTTAATCATATTAGAGCAGCTAACTCTAATAATAGTACTAATACTTGGTTTTATTAGTTTACTTGGTAAGAGTTCGTTTCGAAAGAAACGGCTCTTACTTTTTTTAAGTACTTTTGAATCATGAAAAAGTTACTACTTTTCTCTTTCGTATTCATTACACTTTCCTGTAGCTCTCAGTTACCAAAAGGTTTTACATATCTAGTAGATATAGATACAACGATTCAATCAGAATTGCGTTACATTACTCACAATAATTTCATTGGAAAACCTATTAACGGATATTTAAGGAACACATTGATTGTCAGTACCCCAACAGCCAATGCTCTGAAGAAAGTTCAAAGAAAGCTAGCTAATTTTGGTTTGAGCCTTAAAATTTTTGATGCATACAGACCACAACAATCCGTAGACCATTTTGTTCAATGGGCAAAGGTGTTGAATGACACTTTAATGAAAAAACAGTACTATCCTAATGTTGCGAAAAAAGATTTATTCAAGTTAGACTACATCGCTTCAAAATCTGGTCATACAAGAGGTAGTACCGTAGATTTAACAATTATTGATATCAAAACAGGCAAAGAATTAGACATGGGCAGTTCTTATGACTTTTTTGGAGAATCCTCTCACCCATTCTATCCAGATATAACCAAAGAGCAACGTTCAAATAGGTTTTTACTTAGAAATTTAATGTTAGAAGTAGGGTTTAAACCATACGCGAAAGAATGGTGGCATTTCACTTTAAAAAACGAACCTTTCCCAAAAACATACTTTAATTTTCCAATTAAATAGTAAGTTTTAACAAAAACTAAACGACTTAGTATCATATCGGCATTATATTTGCTAAGTATTTGATACACATATTACTTTGAATTTATACAAAAACATATTCGCTTCTCTCCTATTTATCTTGTCTTCAAGTGTATTTGCACAGATAGACAACAAAACTGGAACTGATAAAAAAGGAAAAAAGAAAGCGATACTTGCTATTCCTGCTAAAGAATTGAAAAAGCCTAAATCATTAAAAAATGATTCTAAAGATGGTTTTAAAAAAGCTTATGCCAAGGAAAAAGAAAAGCTAGCAAAAAAAATAAAAGAAGAAAACCTTAAGAATAAAGGAATTATATCCTCTGCAAAACTTGCTGAAGAGCGGTTTTTAAAATCATTTAAAAAAATAAATGGCCAGTTTCAATATCCTAAAATAGATCAAGATCTTGGAAGTTTTAGAACGCAATCAAAAGTTATCAGGATTATTTGTAGAGATTTTCAATATCCAGATGGAGATAGAGTTTCTATCATGATTGATGACATTCCGATAATCACTAATATAACTTTAAGACGTAACTTTCAAGCTTTTGATATTCCTATCAAAATAGGGGTAAATAAAATCTCCTTTATTGCCTTAAATCAAGGAAGTTCTGGTCCTAATACTGCTGCATTTAAGGTTTACGATGAAAATGGCAATGTAATTTCATCAAACGAATGGAATCTTGCAACAGGCGCTAAGGCTACTATTCTCATATCAAAGGACAAATAATCTCTGTTCCGAAAACGTTATCATTAATTTAATTAGTCCTACTTTTTTTATTCTGTTGAAAACAGTTATTTTTGTATTTGCTATCCCGTAAATAGGGATTGGTTTATAATTCAAAACAAAGAACTGAAAGAATGAAAAAAATCACCAAGCAAACCTATCTTGACTGGTATAAGGACATGTTATTTTGGAGAAAATTCGAAGACAAACTAGCTTCGGTATACATCCAACAAAAAGTAAGAGGTTTCTTACATTTATACAATGGTCAGGAAGCAGTCTTAGCAGGTGCTTTGCATGCAATGGATCTATCTAAAGATAAAATGATTACTGCATATAGAAATCACGTTCAACCTATTGGAATGGGTGAAGATCCAAAAAGAGTGATGGCAGAATTATATGGTAAAGCTACTGGTACATCAAAAGGGATGGGTGGTTCTATGCATATTTTTTCTAAAAAACACGGTTTTTATGGTGGTCATGGAATTGTAGGAGGTCAAATTCCTTTAGGAGCTGGAATTGCATTTGGAGACAAATACAAAGGAAGTGATGGTGTAACGTTGACTTGTTTTGGTGACGGTGCAGCAAGACAAGGTTCTTTGCATGAAACTTTTAACATGGCAATGCTATGGAAATTACCTGTTGTTTTTATCGTTGAAAATAATGGATACGCAATGGGAACTTCAGTTGAAAGAACAGCAAATCACACAGACATATGGAAGCTTGGTTTAGGATATGAGATGCCTTGTGGTCCAGTAGATGGAATGAATCCAATAAAGGTAGCTGAGGCAGTAGATGAAGCTATTCAAAGAGCTAGACGCGGTGATGGTCCAACGTTTTTAGAAATGAAAACCTATCGTTATAGAGGTCACTCTATGTCAGATGCTCAACATTATAGAACAAAAGATGAAGTAGCAGAATACAAAAAGATTGATCCAATCACTCAGGTATTAGATATCATCAAAGACAAAAAATATGCGACTCAAGTTGAAATTGACGCAATAGATCAAGAGGTAAAAGACATGGTTAAAGAATGTGAGAAATTCGCAGAAGAATCTCCATATCCAGAAATCAGTCAGTTACACGATGTAGTATACGAACAAGAAGATTATCCTTTTATCAAATAAAACCCATAATGGGTAGTTAAGTATTAAATAGCTATTGATACTTTTGGAAGTAAATCCAAAATACAAAAGCTCTAAATTCTAATTTACAACAAGATATATGGCAATAGTAGTAAATATGCCCCGCTTAAGTGACACCATGGAAGAAGGTGTTGTAGCAAAGTGGCTAAAACAAGTTGGAGACAAAGTTGAAGAAGGTGATATTCTTGCTGAAATAGAAACTGATAAAGCAACTATGGAGTTTGAATCCTTTAATGAAGGAATCTTATTGCATATTGGAGTTCAAGAAGGAGAAACCTCTCCTGTTGATTCTCTTTTAGCAATTATCGGAGAAAAAGACGAAGATATCTCAGGACTATTAAACGGATCTACAACTACTGCAGAAGAGAAAACTGAAGAAACTCCTAAACAAGATACTTCTACAAATTCTGAGCCTGCAGCTGTTTCTATCCCAGAAGGTGTAATAGTCGTTACCATGCCACGATTGAGTGATACTATGGAAGAAGGTACGGTTGCATCTTGGTTGAAAAAAATTGGAGACAAAGTTGAAGAAGGTGATATTTTAGCTGAAATAGAAACTGATAAAGCGACTATGGAATTTGAGTCGTTTAACGAAGGTAATTTATTACATATCGGAGTTGGTGAAGGTGAAACTGCACCTGTTGACAGCTTACTAGCCATTATTGGCCCAACTGGAACTGATGTTTCTACATTGGTTGACGCTCATAAATCTGGAAGTTTATCTTCTGGAGAACCTGCTGGAGAAGATTCAAAGAAACAAGATATTCCAGAAGTATTAGCACAAGTTGCTAATGAAGAAGTTCCGACGACCACTTCTAACGGAAGGATAATAGCCTCTCCTTTAGCAAAGAAAATTGCTAAAGACAAAGGCATTAATTTAACAGATATAAAAGGTTCTGGGGATCATGGTAGAATTATAAAGAAAGATGTAGAAAATTACACTCCTTCTTCACAACCATCTACTGCTGTTTCTATTACTACAGCTAGTGAAACTTCCAAAGTAACTGCACCAATAGCTACTTATACACCTGTTGGAGAAGAAGCATCTGAAGAAGTTAAAAACTCTCAAATGCGTAAGGTAATTGCAAAACGTTTAGGGGAATCTAAATTCTCTGCTCCACATTATTATCTAACAATTGAGTTAGATATGGACAATGCAATTGCATCTAGAAAAACGATTAATTCAATTCCTGACACCAAAGTATCTTTTAATGATATGGTAGTTAAGGCATGTGCAATGGCCTTAAGAAAACATCCACAAGTAAATACAAATTGGAACGGAGATACAACACGATACAACAAGCATATTCATGTTGGAGTTGCTGTAGCTGTTGATGATGGCTTGCTAGTTCCTGTATTAAAGTTTGCTGATCAAATGAGCTTGACTCAAATTGGAGGAAATGTTCGTGATTTAGCTGGAAAAGCAAGAAATAAGAAGATTACTCCTAATGAAATGGAAGGAAGCACATTTACTATTTCTAATTTAGGAATGTTTGGTATTCAAGAATTTACTTCGATTATCAATCAACCAAATTCAGCGATTTTATCGGTTGGAGCTATTGAACAAAAACCAGTTGTAAAAGACGGTCAGATTGTAGTTGGAAACACCATGAAAGTTACCTTGGCTTGTGATCACAGAACTGTTGATGGGGCTAGTGGGGCTCAATTCTTACAAACTCTAAGAGCATATGTAGAGAATCCTGTTACGATGCTTGCTTAAAAAGTAGATTATATTATAAAAAAAAGCCTCTAGAAAATCTAGAGGCTTTTTTTATGAATTACATTTTCTTAATTTACTTTTTTAGATTTCATCTGCATAATCATTTCCATCTCTATACCTCCTGCTGATGCATCCATGTTTAATTTCATATCTATAATCATTCCAGAAGTTCTATCAATCTCAACTGTTCCTGTCATTTTACCTTCTGCTCCAGATTCCATTTTTCCTAAAAAATCAGCAAAAACCACACCTTTAGTTATCCTCTTTACAACATAAGTTCCTTCCATCGACATTCCATTAACCGATTGTGAATGTGACCACTCTGAACCAACCTTAACGGCTTCCTTTGGATATTCCATGCTTGTAAATTGACTTTGAGCTAAAAATTGATCTGCTCCTTTTATCTCAGGCACAAACTTCATTCCAACAATCTTCCCATACTTATTCATTGTCTGGTGAATAAGCATATCAAAAAATGGAGCCATTTCTGCTTTCATTTTTTTAGCATCTTCCCCCATTTCTTCATCCTTCATATCTGAATCAAATTTCACTTCATTTCCAGCTGATACCATATTCATAGCCATTCTCTCAAACTTATATGTAGTCATATAGTTCTCTTTCTCTTTACCTACAGATTCCATTTGCATGTTCAAAGCAATGTCCATATTCATAAAAGTTCCCATTTTTTGCTTTATCGTCATTTCAACAGCATACTTATCTCCTTTATTAAAATTATACCTTAATAAGGTTGATTCTTGCGCAAATACAGAGATTGTAGTCACTAATAAGAATAAGCATACAATTTTTTTAATCGTTTTCATTTTTATCATTTTATAAATTAAATTTTTGTCGAAATAACTTTTGTTCCTACTGTTATTTTTGATCCTTGAACCTCTGTTGAAATTAATACCTTAGTAATATCAGGATTACCCGTAGCAACATCTATAATAGTATTTCCTGTAATTTTTGAACCAGGCAAACCAGAAGCAGTTCCAGTTATGGTAGCTAAAACCTTTCCTTTCTTAATTTCAACTACTGTGTAAATCATCTTAATAACACCCGATGCATTATCACTAACTTCTACATTCCAGATTGACCCTACTTTTATAGGAGTAATTGGATATTCAGTTCTCTGATCAAAACTTTCCATTCCCTGAACCTGAGGAACAACTTTCGTACTAATCGTTTTCCCTTGTCTATTAAAGATTTGAGTAACAACAGCCTTCATCATTGGATCAAATTGTGACTTCAATTCTTTTTGTTTGATATCTAAATCTTCTTCTTTCATACTAGAGCTATAACTTATAGTATTCGTACTTTGAAGAACATCAACTTTCATTTTTTGAATTATGGACTCAGTTCTTATTTCCAATGCATTAACATCCTTAATGTTCATTTTCATCTCTGCACTCATATCAATCTTTCCCATTAATGCTAGATCTCTTGTCAATTCAAATTTCACAAGATATACATCTCCTTTCTGATAATTGAACTTTAATAGCACCTCTTGAGAAACTACATTGAGTGAATAAAATGCTAAAAAAAGCATTATAATTTTTTTCATTTTAATTATTAAAAAATTAGTTGACTAATATACTGCATAAAAAAAGCCTCTGAAAATTCAGAGACTTTTTATTTATAAGTGATTTTTTAGAAATCTTGATTCACATCCCAAGCTTCTAAAGTTTCTTTTAAGGTTTTAATAAACATCCCTCCTAAAGCTCCATTCACAACTCTATGATCATAGGAATGAGATACAAACATCTTTTGACGAATACCAATAAAATCTCCTTCTGAAGTTTCTATTACAGCAGGAACCTTTCTAATAGCTCCCAATGCTAAAATAGCTACTTGAGGCTGACTGATAATTGGTGTACCCATTACAGAACCAAAACTACCAACGTTTGTTACCGTATACGTTCCACCTTGAATCTCGTCTGGCTTCAATTTATTGTTTCTAGCTCTATTAGCTAAGTCATTCACTTGTTTGGTCATTCCAACCAAATTCAATTGATCTGCGTTTTTAATCACAGGAACAATTAAATTACCATCTGCTAAGGCTGCTGCCATTCCTAAATTAATATTCTTCTTCTTGATGATCGTATCACCTTGAACAGAAATATTAATCATTGGGAATTTCTTAATTGTAGATGCAACAGCGTGCATTAAAATTGGTGTAAAGGTTAACTTCTCTCCTTCTCTAGCAAGAAATGCATCTTTCACTTTCCCTCTCCATTTTACAATATTGGTAACATCTATTTCTATGAATGATTGCACGTGAGCAGAAGTCTGCACAGAATCAACCATATGTTTCGAAACAAGTTTCCCCATTCGAGTCATTTCAATAATCTCATCACCTCCATTTACAGAAACAGGAGCAACTTTAGCGACTTCTTTTGTTTCAATATTAACTGGAGTTGACACAACTTGCGCTACTTTAGGAACAGCAGTTCCTTTATTTTCTATATAAGAAAGGATGTCGTTTTTAGTTACTCTTCCATCTTTTCCAGTTCCAGCAATGTTTTCTAATTCTTGCATAGAAACCCCTTCAGTTTGAGCTATGTTTCTTACTAATGGCGAAAAGAATTTTCCAGAATCAGAAGTTTTAGCAATTGGAGTATTGGTTACTTCAATGGCAGCTTCAACTGTTTTTTCTACTTGAGCAACTTCTTTTGGCATCTCGACTGCGCTCGATGCAACATCTTTATTTTCAGAAATCGGAGTACTTGCAACAGCACCTCCTTCAGTTTCAATAACAGCAATTGTTTGTCCAACTTCAACTACAGCATCTTTTTCGAATAAAATTTCCACAAGTGTTCCTTCAACTTCACTTGGCACTTCAGAATCTACTTTATCTGTAGCAATTTCTACAATTGCCTCATCTAATTCTATAGTTTCTCCTACTTCTTTTAACCAAGATGTAATCGTTGCTTCAGCAACACTCTCGCCCATTTTAGGCAATTTTAGTTCGAATCTAGCCATTCATATTCGTTTTTAACGACTGCAAAAATACAAAAAATGAGTGACTAATCCTTATTTTTTGTCGATGAAAAATTCTTGAAAAAAAGAAATAAAATTGAATTATTCGCAAAAAGAAAAGATTATTGCTATTTAAATCGAAAAAACACCTTGTATTTCAATGTTTTATTGAATATTCCATAAAGTTTAAATCCACTCTTTTGGTTTCATTAAAACTTCAATCAACTTAAATTCTTCAGAACCTTCTTCAGGTTTATGGTTATACTTCCATTGAACAACAGGTGGCAAACTCATTAAAATACTTTCAATTCTACCGTTGGTCTTGAGTCCAAATAAAGTTCCTCTATCATGTACTAAATTGAACTCTACATAACGACCTCTTCTTATTTCTTGCCAATTTTTATGCTCTTCTGTATACGATAAATTCCTTCTTACCTCAACAATAGGAACATAGCTGTCTAAAAAACTGTTTCCTACTTCGGTTACAAAATCATACCTATCTTCTATTAAAAACTCATCTGTTTCCTTTAAATAATCGAAAAACAACCCTCCAACACCACGAGCTTCATTCCTATGAGTATTCCAAAAATACTCATCACAAGTTTTTTTGAACTTAGGATAAAATTCTGAATGATGGTTATCACAGGCTTTCTTACAAACTGTATGAAAATGAATTGCATCTTCATCAAACAGATAGTAAGGTGTTAAATCTTGACCTCCACCAAACCACTGAGTGACAATATTTCTATCACCATCATACATTTCAAAATAGCGCCAATTTGCATGCACTGTAGGAATCATTGGATTCTTAGGATGTAATACTAAACTAAGTCCGCATGCAAAAAAATCGCCTTGCTCTACTCCAAATTGTTTACGTAAAGGTTCTGGTAATTCTCCATAAACCTTAGAAATATTAACCCCTCCTTTTTCGAAGATTTCACCATTTTCTATCACACGGGTTCTTCCTCCACCACCTTCAGGTCGTTTCCATAGATCTTCTTGAAATGTAGCTTTTCCATCAACACCTTCTAATGTTGATGTAATCTTGTCTTGTAGACCTTCTATATATTGATAAAACTTATCCTTCATGTTGAATTTTAAAATACGAATTTTCGTCAAGTTCTTGAATGTTTGCTGAAACCACAAAAGCTTCAGAGCATAATTCTTTTAATTTGGTTACGAAATTTTCAGACAATTGTTTTTTCTGACTGTTTGACCTTCCTTCCCTTATAAAACCCCAAACATGAATAAAATCGTGAACCTCACCAGCAACCAATGATTCATCATAAGATTTTAATCTTGTCTTTATATTTGATTTCAAAAACACCCCAGAAGCTAGAGCAATCTCGAACACTTCTTTTACCAAGGTCTTTCCATCTACTTTCTTCAATACTTCTTTATTGCATTCTATAATAAAATGAGGCATGTCTAGCTATTTATAGATTTCGTATAATTCCACATCCATAGGATCTTTTCCTTTAGGTCTAAATTTATTCTTTAGTGTTTTCACCCAAACAAAATCACACTTCTCAGCCACCTTCACACTTCCTATATTGGTTTTGTGAACAATAATTTGCAAGGTATTTAACTTTAGTGTTTCAAAGGCATACCTGGACAATTCTCTTACTAACATAGATGTAATTCCTTTTCCTTCTAGACTATAATCAATTGCATAACCAAATTCTCCTTGCAATATATCCCAATGAAGTTCTTTAATATAAACAAATCCAACTATTTTTTTAGATTCATTTACTCTTAATACAAACAAAAATTCTTCTAGCGATTCAAATTGTTTTTCTTTAAGCGCTACAAATCGTTTTGACAAATCTGGAGTTAGATTTTGCTCTCGAGTTTTCGGAAAAAACAAAAATCGATCTTCATTTGCCGTTACAAAATCGCAGATACTCCAAGCATCATTTTTGTTGATTTTACAAATATGTAAAACATCATCACCATTAGCAATGCTTAAAATTGGTTCAGGGTTATATGAGCTGCTTTCTACATCCATTTAATCTTCGAGGTATACTAATTGATTCTGATGCTTTTCAAAATCTTGGAAAGCCCCTACTTGAATTGCTTCTAGCAATTTTTCTTTCATTAGCTTGACAATCTTATTCATATCCTTCTGAAAAACCTCAGTGTACATTTCTCTCCCTATTCGATTGTTATGCAAATCCATCTCCTTAGCCAATTCTTCATTTGGTGAGAACTCTTCGTGCCAATCAGTAATTCTTTTTGTCCAAGACAAAATGAGGTCAAGGTCGTTAGAAAAATTATGGCATTTAACAGCTATTAAAATATTCCATAAAGCATGACGAAAGGCATTTGCTTTATTATGCCTACCGTGTATACCTGGGTACTCTTTTTGAGCAATCTTCATCGCAAGAAATGTTGCTCTGGTAGTAGAAAACATAAAAAGAGGGTGTCTAAAGAACAATCCTGTCAAAACAGCTACTTGTCTAAATTTCAATCCTTTTATGATGCTCCAGGACGACATTTATGCTTTGTATTCTTTTACAGCGTCAACAAATGCTTTTGCATTATCCAATGGAATGTTAGGCAAGATTCCGTGACCTAAATTCACGATATATTTATCCTTTCCAAACTCATTAATCATTTGATGTACCATTTTTTTGATTTCCGCTGGTGGCGAAAACAATCTAGTAGGATCAAAGTTTCCTTGCAAAGTAATATTTCCTCCTGAAAGGTAACGAGCATTTCTAGCAGAGCATGTCCAATCGACTCCTAAAGCAGCAGCTCCAGATTTTGACATCTCATTCAAAGCAAACCAACATCCTTTTCCGAATGCAATCACTGGTGCATCGTCTTTTAACGCATCAATAATCTGTTGAATATACTGCCAAGAAAATTCTTGATAATCTACTGGTGACAACATCCCTCCCCAAGAATCAAATACTTGAACAGCATTGACTCCAGCCACAACCTTTGCTTTTAAGTATGCAATAGTTGTATCTGTAATTTTTTGTAATAATTGATGTGCTGCAACAGGGTTTGTAAAACAAAACTGTTTTGCTTTGTCAAAGTTTTTAGAACCTTGTCCTTGTACACAATAGCATAAAATAGTCCATGGAGAGCCTGCAAAACCGATCAAAGGAATTTCATCATTTAATTTCTCTTTGGTTGCTTTAATAGCATCCATTACATACCCTAATTCGGTATGCACATCAGGAATGATTACATTGTCAACTCCTTTTTGATCACGAACAGGATTTGGTAAGTAAGGCCCAAAATCTGGTTTCATTTCTACTTCAATGTTCATCGCTTGAGGAATCACTAAAATGTCAGAAAATAAAATAGCGGCATCCATTCCGTATCTACGAATAGGTTGCACCGTAATTTCTGAAGCTAATTCTGGAGTTCTGCAACGTGTAAAGAAATCGTATTTCTTTTTGATTTCCATAAACTCAGGCAGATAACGTCCAGCTTGACGCATCATCCATACCGGTGGTCTATCTACTGTCTCTCCTTTTAATGCTCTTAAGAATAAATCGTTTTTAATCATGCTTTACATTTTTGAAACAGCCAACATTGCTGCATCCGTTGCTTTCTCTATTTTCTTTATATCTTCTTCTGTCAACGCAGAACTTAAGAACCAAGATTCAAATTGTGATGGCGGTAAAAACACACCATTTTTAATCATTTCCCAAAAGAACACTCCAAATTTTTCAGTATCTGACGTTTGTGCTTCTTCAAAATTCGTCACCGTTACTTTGGTGAAAAACGGATTCAACATCGATCCAAATCGGTTTACAGTCAAGTCAACATTGTATTTCTTAGCAGCATCTAATAAGATACTTTCTATTTTTTTACCAACTTTATCAAACTCTTGATATGGGTTTTGTCTTTTTAATTCTCTTAAAGTTGAAATCCCTCCCGCCATGGCAATCGGGTTTCCACTTAAGGTTCCTGCTTGGTACATTCCACCGAGAGGCGAAACTTCTTCCATAATTTCATTTCTTGCACCATAAGCTCCCACGGGAAATCCTCCACCAATTACCTTCCCTAAGCAGGTAATATCAGCTTTTACACCTAATAACTCTTGTGCTCCACCAAATTTAGAACGAAAACCAGTCATCACTTCATCAGCAATTAACAAAGCTCCTTTGGATTCTAAATATCCTTTTAATTCTCTTAAGAAATCGTTTTGTGGAATTACCACACCCATATTCCCTCCTATTGGCTCAATGATTACTCCAGCAATATCATCATGTTCCTCGAAGTGTTTCTTCACACTGTCCAAATCATTATAGGTTGCAATCAGCGTATTCTTAACAGCTCCTTCTGGCACTCCTTTACTTCCTGGTAAACTTAACGTTGCCAATCCGGAACCTGCGGCTACTAATAACGCATCTTGATGTCCATGATAGCAACCTGAAAATTTGATGATTTTATCTTTTCCTGTAAACGCTCTTGCCAAACGAATTCCGCTTAACACTGCTTCTGTTCCAGAGTTTACAAAGCGAACCTTATCCATGCCTGGAAATGCATCACAAACAATCTTAGCTAGCTTGATTTCATTTTCTGTGGATGCTCCAAACGAATATCCATTCTTCAACGCTTTATTGATCGCTTTTTGAACTTTATTATGTCTATGACCTAAAATCATCGGTCCGTAAGACAGTACTAAATCGACATACTTGTTTCCGTCTACATCTATAATTTGAGAACCTCTTCCTCTTTTAATAAACAAAGGATTTCCTCCAACAGAAGCAAATGCTCTCACGGGTGAGTTTACAGCTCCTACGAGGTTTACAAGTCCTTTTTCGTATAGTTTTTGAGATTTTTTAAAGCTCATTCTTCGCTAGTTATTAGTGTTTGGTTGTGACTTCGAGAACCTCAGTCACCGTTGTCTGTTTAATTGGGTCATTGAGGTTCTCGAAATGACAGTTATTATTTATTCAATACTCTTGCCGCTTCTTTGGCAAAATAGGTAATGATGATATCAGCTCCAGCTCGTTTCATAGATAATAAGCTTTCCATCATCACTTTTTCTCCATCAATCCAACCTTTTTCTGCTGCGGCTTTTACCATGGCATACTCTCCACTTACATTGTAACAAGCGATAGGTCTGTCGAAATTATTTTTCAAATCGCGAATGATATCCAAATACGACATCGCTGGTTTCACCATCAAAATATCAGCTCCTTCTTGATCGTCGAAATTCGCTTCGCGCATTCCTTCATCTCTATTTGCTGGATCCATTTGATAGGTTCTTCTATCTCCAAAGGTCGGAGCAGAATCTGCTGCATCTCTAAAAGGTCCGTAAAATGCTGATGAATATTTCACTGAATATCCCATAATTGGTAAATTCACAAAACCAGTATTATCTAAGCTTTCACGAATCATTTGAATCGTTCCGTCCATCATCCCAGATGGAGCCACCATGTCTACTCCAGCTTTTGCATGTGAAACTACTTGCTTGGCGATATTAACTAGCGTAGCATCGTTATCAACATCATTATTGTGAATAACTCCACAATGTCCATGAGAGGTATATTCACAAAAACATACATCTGTTATTACATATAAACTCGGATAGTTCTTTTTGATAAAACGAATTGCTTGTTGCATGATTCCGTTATCATTCCAAGTTTCTGTTCCTTCATCATCTTTATTCAATGGAATTCCGAATAACAATACAGCCGGAATTCTTAAAGCAACTACCTCATCTAATTCTTTAGAAATGGTATCTAAAGAATATCTTTTGATACCTGGCATTGAAACAATTTCTGTTTCTATATTCTTTCCTTCTTCAATAAATAAAGGGTAGATAAAATCATCTACAGAGAGTTTGGTTTCTTGCACCAATCTTCTTATTCCTTCAGATGCTCTAAGTCTTCTAGTTCTGTTGTACATAATACTATCTCTTTGTCTGGTCGAGCGCAGTCGAGACCTAAAACCTCTCGACTGCGCTCGAGGTGACATTTTATTCTCTTATGAATTTACATAATGCAAATTCACCAATTCAATAACACTTTCTACCGTAGGCACTTGTGCAACCTTAACGTTCTCAAAATGTTTTCTCGCTTCTTTAGCCGTAGATTCACCGATACAAAAAGCAACTTTATCTGCCGTGTTTTTTTGCACATAGCTTTCTACTGTAGATGGGCTGTAAAATAACACTCCAGTAACGGTTGAATTCACATCCGCTGGACTGTACATTGTTTTATACGCCTCAACTTCATTCACTGTAATTTCATTTTCAGATAAAACAGTTGGTAAAGTATCTAAACGTAAGTCGCTACAGAAATAGGTAACTTCTTGCCCTTTGATTTTTTCACGTAAATATTCAGCTAGTTTCGCTGCATTCTTTTCAGAATGACGCACAGACCCTATTCTCTGTTCTATCAATTTTTTTGTTCTTCTTCCAACACAATAGATGTTTCTGAAGTTCAACTCATCTTTGGTAAAACTATTCAAGATTGCCTCTACTCCGTTTTTACTGGTGATAATAACATTTTCAAGTTCATTCTTCACCACTTTTGGAGCGATGCGATTGAATCGAATTTTGATAAAATCAGAACTTTCTGAAGCAATGTCTTCATGAAATAATTTTGTTTGATTCTCTGATAGTGATTTGGTTGAAAACACAGATACTTTCGTTTCATCTGGAAGATTTATATCATAGATCATCAATTGTTTTCCACCTCGATTGATAATATGCTCTGCACAATCTTTAGCAAGATATTCACGACGATCTAAAGATGAAGTTTTAGCTACTTCAATTTTCTTTTTCCCATCTTTACTTAATAGAATTCCTTTAAAGTTGATTTCCTCTGTTCTCTCATCAATATAAGCCAAAGCTCCAATTGGTGCTGTACACCCTCCTTCTAAAAGATTCAAAAACTCTCTTTCTATTTTCGTACAAACATCCGTTTCATGATGATTTAATTGCTCACAAGCATCCTTCACAAATTCATTTTCACCCAAAGCAGCAATCATGATTGCTCCTTGTGCTGGTGCAGGTATCATCCAAGAAAGATTAACTGCTCCCGCTGGTCGCTTTCCAATACGTTCCAATCCGGCTGCTGCGAAAATTGCTCCATCCCAATCATTATCTTCTAGTTTCTGTAGTCGTGTGTTTACATTTCCTCGTAATTCAACAATGGTATGAGTTGGGTAACGATCTAACCACATGGCTCTTCTACGGATGCTTCCAGTAGCAATGGTTGCTTCTTTTTGTGCAAAAAACTCTTCGGTGTCTTTTAAAACAAGAATATCATTGTAATTCGCACGTTTTAAAACTGCTGCTTGAATAATTCCTTCTGGTAAAACAGTAGGAACATCTTTCATAGAATGCACAGCGATATCAATCTCATCATTCAATAAGGCGATGTCTAAGTTTTTTGTAAAAACTCCTGTGATTCCTAATTCGTAAATAGGTTTGTTAAGAACAATATCACCTGTAGACTTTATAGGAACAATTTCTGTTACGTATTCTAATTCGTTCAACATTCGTTGAACTTTTTTGGCTTGCCATAGTGCTAATTCACTATCGCGTGTACCTATTCTGATAACTTTCTGCATAGAATTTGGTTAGGCTTTCCCGAAAACTTTCGACATCACTTGAATACTATCATTCACGGATGTTTCATCTTCTTTCAGGTGTTTTACAAACTGAGTTGTAATTTTTTGTATGAATCTATTGGTTAGCATCTCTGCTTGCGTTTCGTCAAAATTCTTAACTTTCTTTTTATGAAAGTTTATTTCATCTTTTTGAATGGCTTCTAAAGATTCTTTTAAAGCAGTAATGGCCGGAGTAAATTTCCTGTGATTTAACCATTCATTAAATTCAGCTTTGTGAATACTGATAATTTCTTCTGCTCTTGGCACTTCTTTTTCTCGAATTACTAATGTTTCCAAAGTTATCTTAGACAGCTCATCTACATTAACCAAAGATACTCCATTATAATTCTTTACAGCTTTATCGACATTCTCGGGCATTGACAAATCTAAAATTAAGATTTCTTTATTCGCTGAAAGATGTTCTTCTGTTACTGTAGGCTTTTCAGCTCCAGTAGAAACGATTAAAATATCCGCTTCATTAATCTCTATAGCTAAATTTTCTATGGTAGCTTTACGTATGGTCTTGTGCTCTTCAACAAATGACGTTGCTTTTTCTTCTGTTCTGTTAATCAAACAAACAGATTCGTTCTGAGTATACTCAGCTAAATTCTTACAGGTATGTTTTCCCATTTTCCCTAATCCAAAGACTAAAATATTCTTTGAATTGTAATTTGGCACATTCTGAGTGATATATTGAACCGCAGCATAAGAAACAGAGGTAGTTCCTGAACTCAACTGAGTTTGATTTTTTATTTTTTTACTAGCTTGTAATACCGAATTGATCAATCTTTCTAAATACGCGTTGGTCGTTTCTACTTGCTTTGCTAATTTAAAGGCGATTTTTAATTGACTTACAATTTCATAATCTCCTAAAATCTGACTTTCTAAACCCGTTCCAATTCGAAACAATTGATTGACTGCTTCCTTCCCTTTATAAACATTTGATATTCTAGCAAACTCTTCTACTGTTCCTTCAGAATATTTACACAATAATTCAATTAGTTGATATGGATGTTCTGCAAAACCAGTAATCTCAGTTCTATTACATGTAGACAACACAAAAACCCCGTCAAATCCTGTTTTTTTCGCTTCTTCTAGCAAAGAAATTTGATTTTCTTTTGATAAACTATACTTTCCACGAGTATGGGCATCAGCTTTTTTATAGCTAACTCCAATGTTGTACAGGTGTGTATGTCGATTCTCTAAACGCATTCAGTTCTTTAATAAAGATGATCAAAAGTAAAAAGTTAGATACTATAAAAATATCGCTAGAAGTACTTTTTATATCGTTCTATGTTTTTTAGATGCTTTTTATTTTGAAAACTTGCGTAATGTCTTACTTTTGCAGTGAAATCAAGTGTTAAGGGCGTAGTTATATAGAATCATTCTAAATAAATTGAATTTTAAATAAATTTTTAAGTATGGATAAAAATGTCGCTGGAAGTTCTTTTGAAGAAATTAATTTAGAAAATGGTTTTCGTTTGCTTGAATTCAAAAATGAAAGTGATCAAGTACTTAAGTTTGAGCGAGATATTGACAGTACTTTTATCCAACTTCATTTTTGTTTGAAAGGAAATTCTAAGTTTCTTTTCAATAATGGAGGGTATTCGTTTGATGTTTTAGACAAGCGATCAATAATCCTCTATAATCCGCAAAGAAAACTCCCTATAAATTTAGAAATTCACCCTAAAACTATTTTGATTTCTCTGTTGATTTCCATAGAAAAATTTCATTCATTATTTTCTAAAGAATCTGGATACATTCCATTCTTGAGTGAAGAAAATAAGAACAAAAAATATTACGATGACGTAGAGATAAAGCCAACAGCTTTAATCGTATTACAACAAATTATCAATTCGAATGTAAATAGCTCTATTAGAGACCTATACATCAAAGGAAAAATCTACGAATTGTTAAGTCTTCACTTTCAACATGACGAATCGAATCTTGCTGAATACTGTCCTTTTTTGGTAGATGAGCAAAACGTTCAAAAGATTAGAAAGGCAAAAGATATTATTATTGCTAACATGGCTGAACCTCCAAGTTTACAAGAGCTAGCCAATGAAATTGGATTGAACATTAAAAAACTCAAAGAAGGTTTTAAGCAAATCTACGGAGACACTGTCTTTAGTTTTCTGTTTGACTATAAAATGGAACATGCTAGGAGATTGCTGGAAAGTAATAAACACAATGTAAATGAAGTAGGATTAAAAGTTGGTTATAGTACAGCAAGTCATTTTATCGCTGCTTTTAAGAAGAAATTTGGTACTACTCCAAAAAAATACGTAATGTCACTAAATAATTAATAATGATTGAATTTTACAATGATATAATGACGCAAAATAAACAAGCTTTCATTCTTCATCACATTAACTCATTCATCAATTAACTCATTAGAAATTGAAACAACTTACTCATTACGACATACAGAATAATCGAGAAAAATTCCCAATCACCATTGTTTGTGATACAATCAGAACCCCTGAAAATATAGGAATGTGTTTTCGTGTTGCTGAAAGTTTTGGAGTTTCAAAAATCTATCTACATGAAAGTTCTCCTTCAGTAGAAAATAAAATTGTGAAGAGAACAGCAAGAAATACGGTCAATCAAATTGATCATGAGGTCTATACAAATTTTGACGAGTTAATAGACCAACTAAAAGGTGAAGAAAATACTGTTATAGGAATAGAAATTACAGATAAGAGTATCCCTATTCAACAATTTGACTTTTCTAAACACAAAAAAATTGCGTTGCTTTTAGGAAGTGAACGAAACGGAATACAAAACACAAGTACCTTAGATTCAACAATTGCCATTCCTATGTACGGAAGAAATTCTTCTATTAATGTTGTACATAGCATGACAATCGCATTGTATGAAGCTACGAATCAAATAAAAAATATTAATTAAAAAGATACTGAAACTACCCTTCGACAAGCTCAGGGTGACAGTTAAAGATTAAAGTATGAAAGGAGTTTTACTAGTTAATTTAGGATCGCCAGATAGCACAAATACTAAAGATGTTCGTAGATATTTAGATGAGTTTTTGATGGACGAACGTGTCATTGACATTCCCTATTGGAAACGTTTTTTATTAATCAAAGGAATCATTTTAAATGTTCGTCCGAAAAAATCGGCGGCTGCTTATAAAAAAATTTGGTGGGATGAAGGATCTCCTCTTGTTGTCATCTCTGAACGTTTCTCAAAAAAAGTAACTGACAAAGTTGATATTCCAGTTGCACTAGCCATGCGTTATGGTTCTATGAGTATAGAAAAAGGAATGAAAGAATTGACAGATAAAGGTGTTGATGAAGTTTTGCTAGTTCCTTTATACCCTCATTACGCAATGTCTTCTTATGAAACAGTAGTGGTAAAAGCAGAAAATGTGATTGCTAAAAATCATCCCGAAGTAACAATGGAAGTACTTCCTGTTTTTTACAATGACAAAGAGTATATCAAAGCCATGAGTACTAATATTCAAGATCATTTGAATGGTTTTGAATACGATCATGTATTATTTTCATACCATGGAATTCCCGAAAGACATATCCTAAAGTCTGACACAACACAAAGTCACTGTAAAATAGATGGAAGCTGTTGTGAAACTCCCTCTGAAGCCCATAAAACTTGCTACAGACATCAGTGCTTTGAAACAACAAAAGGCATTGTAAAAGAATTAGGCTTAAAGGAAGGGACTTATAGTAATTCGTTTCAATCTCGTTTATTGAAAGACCCTTGGTTAAAACCATACACCGATTTTGAATTGGAAAAATTTCCAAATGAAGGAAAGAAAAAATTGGCAGTAATTACACCTGCTTTTGTTTCTGATTGCCTAGAAACTTTAGAAGAGATCGCCATGGAAGGAAAAGAAGATTTTCTTCATGCTGGCGGAACAGATTACAAGCATATTCCTTGCATGAACGACAATAACAATTGGGTAGATGTGATGGTGAATTGGATTAACAATTGGAAAAACTAGTCATATCTCATTGAAAGTATTTATCTTTAGGTCTCGACTCCGCTCGACCTGACAAAAAACATTATTATGTATTTATCATATGTTAAAGCATTACACATCATTTTTGTAATCACTTGGTTTGCGGGATTATTTTATATCGTTCGATTGTTTATTTATCAGACAGAAGCTGAACAAAAAGAAGAACCTGCCAAACGAATATTACAAGATCAATATAAATTGATGAGCAAACGTCTTTGGTATATTATCACTTGGCCTTCAGCAATTCTAGCAAGTCTCTTTGCTTTTATGATGTTAGTTTTAGAGCCCGCTTATCTAACTATGGTTTGGATGCATGTAAAGTTATCCTTTGTTTTTGGTCTCTTTTTCTATCACTATGCTTGTCATAAAATCTTTCTACAACTACAGAGAGATGAAGTTAAATACACCTCTTTTAAATTGAGACTCTGGAACGAAATAGCCACACTATTACTATTTGCTATTGTCTTCATAGTAGTATTAAAAAGTGCCATCAGTTGGGTTTGGGGCCTCATAGGCATCGTCCTTTTTGGAATCTTACTCATGCTTTCTATCAAACTCTACAAAAAGATTCGTGAGAAAAAAGATTGGGATCAATTTGAAGAGGAAATAATTAAAGAAGAAGTTGATGACAATGAATCAATTGATGAATGAGGTAATGAGGTAATGAGGTAATGAGGTAATGAGGTAATGAGG